>ENA-UZXB01023560-UZXB01023560.1-metagenome-genome-assembly--contig:-Day-2-1m-contig-23560_pt1 | contig 11172 bp, 9 predicted proteins | sample MGYA00260339_ERZ794899 | MGnify/ENA metagenome assembly ERZ794899 | reverse complement strand
TATAAAATTAGTTATAAACGAGCTAAGATTACTAGATTTTAAATTATCTATAGTATGTTGTGCTGTATAATTACTTAAATATAATTCTTTAATGATTTTTGATTTTTCAATAAATTTTTGTATATTGTTTGGATCAGTATTTGTGTATTTTTCAAATAAACTCCCCATAATTTTATCTACATTATATATTGATGTGTATGTTTTTTTAATAGAATCGTCGCTCGATGTCGAAATAGAATTGACGTATTCTGTTATTTTAGTTATTTGTGTTTCAGAACTTTCTATTTTATTAATTTTAAAAAATGGTATACTTGCATTTTTTTCTAATTCTTTTATTACATCTTCTTTACTAACTACATCTTTATTTGTTTTTAAAGAATCATAATAATTCCAGTTGGATCCATTATATGTTATAGATATCCAATGATATCCTCCTCCTAAATTAATTAAAAATCCATCATTTTCATTATAATTAGCATCAAATATATCTTTTATTGTATTACCATATAACTCTTCTACTTCATATCCAACTAATAATAATCCTAACTTTAAAACATTAATATCATAATTTTCATGTGTAGGACAAAAATCAGCTCCTTCCTCAGGTAGCACGTAATTTTTAAATAACTCACATACGTTCGTAAGATTTATTTTACCGTCTGAATCAACTTTTGAAAATATTTCGTCTCTAAAATAATTATTTAATGAATGTCTTCCACAAGCTAAACTATCTTGTGGTTGAAAATAGGAACTATTAGTATCTATATTTATTGTGTCTTTTTTTAATCTTAATAACTTATTTAGAAATTCAATTGATTTTGTTTGAGTAGATGTTGTTGCTTCTGCTGCTGCTGCTGCTGCTACTGCTACTGCTACAGCAACACTTGCGTTTGAAGATTCATTAACACTCATATAATTTTTTTTTAAAACTAAAATTGATAATAAATACTATTTATTATTATTTTAAATATATAAAATATAAAAATATAAATAATTTAATTATTTAATGTATTGTTAATTATTTTTTTAATTTCATTACTATATGTTAGTAAAAATTTATCTACCTCTATATTATAGCGTTCTTCTAACTTACCATCATAATATTCATTAAAAACATTTTTTAACATGTTTCTCTTTTTTTTAAAACATCTTTTATTATAACGATTATACCATTCTTCTATTTGTTTAATAATTTTATCACATAACTTATCTTTGAATTTAGTAGAAGATTCGTAAATATTATTAATTCCATCATAATATAATATGTGTTTTCTATCACTTTTATTTGGAAGATAGAAATTACTGTTTTCTGGAATATCTTTATGAATTGCTTTTATTGTTTCTTGAAATGAATTAAAATTTTGATTTAATATATTAATAATTTTTTCTTCTGTTATTGATTCTAAGTTTTCCTTTCCAAAAGGATTTATATGATTTATAATTACTGTATTATTATTTGTATTGTTATTTGTATTATTAGAATTATGATTATTAACTGTATTATTTAATGTATTATTAGTATTATTTGAATTATTGAGTGTATTTCTATTATTGTTTTGTGTAATATTATTATTGGGCTCGTCCCCCATCCCCCCTCGGACTGTCGTAGTGTCGCAACACCTATTATTTTCATTTAACGATTTTTCTTTATTACTTAATACAATATCTGTTTCTTTAATTTTTTCATTATTTCTAATTTTTATTTTTTCTTCATTATTATCATTTACTAAAATTAAACTTTTGTTATTTTTTTCTAATTTTTCAACAATATTATCAAATTTTTTAGCTTTTTCTTTAATATTTTGATATATTTTGCAGTTTTTTAAATGTTTATATTTACTTTGTTTATGATAATATTCTTTATTACAATAACTACAATTATATACCTTTTTACTATTTTCTTCAATACTATTACTATTTTCTATATCAACTTCTAAATTTTCAGAAGGACTTACTTTAGACTTACCCAAATCTATAGAAGGACTTACTTTAGACTTACCCAAATCTATAGAAGGACTTACTTTAGACTTACCTTCTACCTCTAAAATGTTTACTTTAGACTTACCCGACATACTACTTTCTACATTTCCTACTGGTTTACATGGATTTTTCCGTTTATAGTGCTTCATTAAATAGTCTTTTCTTCTAAAACTGCGAGAACAAATAGTACAAGTATAATTAGGCATATTTGAATTAATTATTTATAAATATAAGTTAGAAAATTATTTTAAATTAAAATTAAATTAAAATTATAAACTTCTATAAAACATCTATAAAAAAAATACTAAAAATACTAAAACGATTGTATATATCATATTTATAAGTTAACTTCTATAAACTTCTATAAATATCTATAAACTTCTATAAACTTCTATAAAACTTCTATGAAAAAGGGGTTATAATAGTATATAATTGTATGAACTTCTATAAAAATCTATAAAATCTATAAAAATTTAGATTTTTATAGGAGAGAGGGAGAGCAGATATTTTATTTTTTTCTCGCGAAAAGAGGAACGAATTATATTTTTTAAAACTTAAAACTGTTTTTTTCTAAAAATTATTTTTTCTACTTTTAATTATTTTATTTTTAAAGTAAAAAAAAATAAGAGATATTTTAATAATATCACATACAAAATAAAACAACAGTAAAAGTTTTATAAATATAACAGTAAAGTTATTAAAACATTTTAAAAAGAAAGTTTAAAATTTTGGAAAATTAAAAGTTTTTGTAATTTTTGATTTTAATTTCGTTGAAGTTTGATTTTTCTCCTTTTGAAAAAGGAATAATATTTACTTTTTTAAAAACATCTTCTGTTAATTTAAGTTTCATCATTTTATCACGGTTATTCATATATTTCATTGAAGGACCTTTGTTAAATTCAAGGAGATATGGATGAAGGTTTTTGGTGAATATTACATCAGCACCGAATAATTGGAATGTTAATATATTATTCAGTTTTTTACTATTACAAATTTTTCCGTGTATATCAGTCATAATATTTACAAATAATATATTTATCTGATTCCATAAACAATTAAATTTATTTTTACCTATAAAATGACTTAAATCATCTAATGATTCTGGATGTGTTTTATAAATATCTTGGTCTAGTAAATAACTGGTTAAATGTTCTTCTTTATCAAATATTTTTTTATCTTTTGAATTATTATAATCTTTATTAGTATAAATACATTTTCCTTGATTATATAAATACCCCCGTTTATCTCCTTTATTACATACTATTAAGAAATAAAGACGCAAATTACATTTTCGATTTTTAATTAAAAACACATTATCTATATATAATTGTATAATTTTATAATTATTTATAAGTGAATTTATTTTTTGATTTTTATTTAAATCTTCTTCTTCTTTAACATTATTTCTTGTATTATTTCTTGTATTATTTCTTGTATTATTATTATTATTTGTATTTTTAGTTAATAATTCTTTATAATAATCATCTAGATTGGTATTAGCATCAAAATTGAGTGGATTATAAAAATCTCTAATATTTTTGTTTGTTTTTTCGATTATTGTTAATATTTTATCATAATCATTCGTAATTAATATCCCTTCTTTTCTTTGTATATTTTTCTTTAATAAATATAAATTATATTTACTATATCTCTTTTTAAACATTTTAATATCTTTTGGATCATTAATTATAAAAGACTCTGGTATTAATTGAGACGCCTTTTCATTACCATAAAAATCCCTTACAATTTTCCATAGTTCATTTTTACTGGCTATTTTATCACATCCTTTTATAGCATATACTTTTTGTTCAGGATGTGTAATTTTTATATTTTTAAGTTCTTCTTCAGCATAATTATAACCACACAATATATATAAATCCCAATTAGCATCTGTTTCTTTAATTTTTTCAATTTGGTATTTTGTAAAAATAGTATTTAGTGTATTTTGTAACTTAAGATAATTACATTTTTTATATTTTACTTTTAATGGTTTATATACTGGTTTAAAACTATAAGGAGTATCTGAGTTATCTCTAATAAAAGAATATGTGTTTCCAAAAGATGATTTAGTCTTAATTCTTGATAACTATAATATTATTAATAAAATAATTATTAATAATACTATTTTTGTATTTGTTTTTGTATTTGTTTTTGTATTTGTTTTTGTATTTGTTTTTGTATTTGTTTTTGTCATTATTTTAATGATGATTATTATAATATATTAATATAAATAATTTTAAACAATATATTACTAATAATTTAAATATTAATATTAATATTAATATTAATATTAGTAATAGTGTAAATCATATCGTAAAATGTATAAAATAACTCCGAAATATATAAATATTGAAATTATAGAAGAATATGATAAACTCAATAACGATAGTATTTCTAGTAAAATAAAAACATATTTATCTTTAAAAAACAAATATGAGAGTAAGTCAGTTTTTATATTAAATAGACTAGATAATAAAATTTCATTATTAAGTGAAGAATATAATACATTAAAAACTAAACTAGAACTTGAAAATAATATTATAAAACGGTTTTTATATAAATTAGAGCAAATTACAATTTTAATGAATGATAATATCAAAATGAATACTGATGATGATAATGATAAACCAATTTACTTATTTTTAAATGAAAAATATATTATTGATGAAAACTTAAATGAAAATAAAATAATAAAAACGATAGTAAACACTTTATATGATAATAAACACCTTAAATTTGAAACACCTTATTTATATGAAAATACTATAACATATACTGAACATGATTTATATAATGATTACGAATTTGAATATAATATGCGAGATAATAATCCAATATGTAGTTTATTCTTACTTGATAATATTAATAAAATTAAACTAGATTATAAAAATTTTTATTTAAAAGAAGTGGAAAAAATGAATAATAAAAATAAAACGTTTAATAAACAATTAAAAGTTATTAAAAGCAATATATCCAAATTAGTAAAGGAAAATATAACACATATTGAAAACATAAAGGAAATAAGAAATAAGAAAATAGAAAGTTATAAAGATTTAAACAAGACTGTTTATAATTCATATTTAACTATTTTGTTTAATAATAAGAGTAATATAGATTCTATAAATGAATTTTTTTTCTTTGATACAAAAGAAGTTTATAGTTTAATAGAATTAATTAAAGATAATAAAATTAAAATTGTGGATTATAAACTAGATATCAAAACTTTGGAATTTATAAAAACTAAATATAATTCGAGAGGGACACTGAAATTGCAATCTAGTATAAAATCACACAACTATAAAGTCTCTTATGGAGATGTGGATTATAAACCACATAATACTATAACGAAACATCAATTATTTGATATGATTAAAAATTATGATAATAGTGTGAATAATAATTACCCCATTATAATAAAGGATTTAGACGGTTTCGGGGTTTTTGAAAATAAAACAATAGAAATATTTTCTAATTTTATAAAGAAACAGATTATAATAGGTAAAGAAAATATAAATGATATAGAAAATGAAAAAACAAATATTAAAAACAAACTAGACTATTTTTTAAAGAAAAAAGCAAATATAAATAAAAATGTTGAATTATATAACAATTATAAATACTATAAAACTAAACTAGATAAACTAGAAAAAAATATATTTAAAAAAATGAACTAATACTCAAATTTATTAATAATTATTTTTATTGTTTTTTATCGTTTTTAATATAATTTAATAAACTCATATTTAATTAAAATAATATAATTGAGAATATAATTAAACAGATAAATAAGAAGATAGATAATTTAAATTATACAAAATGAAACTGATTTCATATATTATATGTATTTTATTATTAATTTTAATATTAGTATTATATTGTCATATATCTAGTTTAAAAAAAATAAATAATAATATTGAAATATTACAAACCATAAATCCCTCTATAGATAAAATACAAGATTTATTACAAGAAAAATCCCCAACAGTGTTTAAAAATGTTTTATATGAATGGGAACCTATTATTAATATATTCGATAAATCACAAGAAGAAATAAATACAATGTCGCTTAATGATAAAACTTTCTATAAGGATTTAATAGATTGTTTTAATTCTTATAGTTTATGTTCTTCATTGGGTTGGGATTATTATTTTACAGAAAAAAATATACTTGATACAGAAGAATTTTTCACTCTAGAAACACAACACCGACATATAATATGTCAAATTATGGGTACTCAAAGATATTATTTAGCATCTCCGAATCAAACACAATTTATTAAAAAAGAAAATATTAAAGATAATGAAATTAATAATCTTCAATTATCTGATACAGAAAAGAAATTAATTAAAAAAAATCCTACTAAAAGCGTGGTTAATTTTTGGAATGAAGAAGAAACAAATAAAGAACCGTTTAATAAAGTAGAGTATATAGAAATAATATTGCGCGAAGGAAACTGTTTATATATACCATATGGATGGTGGTTTTTAAGTCAAGTAGAAGAAGATGGTATGGTATTGGAAGGATTTAATATTTCTTGTATTTCATTATTTGTCTAACTATTTTTATATTTTAATAAAAATAAAAATAATAAAAATTTAGATATAAAAATATAAATATAAAAATTTATAAATATCGGAAAATATAAAACTATAAAATAAAACAATTTAAAACTATATTTACTATATCATATATAAAATTCATTGGTTATATATTTCTATATATATCGCATTATATAACATTAGTAACAAAGTAAGTTTATTGAAACATATCAATAAAAAATGTCTGAAGGTTCAACTCCAATTGTAGGTCAAGTAAAGTGGTTCAGTAATCAACTCAATTATGGTTTCATTACAGTTTTAAGTGATGGAGAACATAATGGTATTGATGTATTCGTTCATCAAACCAATATTTGTCCTCAAGTAAGTAATTATCGCACACTTACACAAGGAGAATATGTTTCTTTTATTCTTACTCATAATGAAGGAGAAAAACACCCATATCACGGAACAAACATCACTGGTTATGGAGGTGGTAAATTAATGTGTGATTTCCATCAATCGTCCCCTCGTCATTCGCGAGGAGGTCATAATCACAGTGAAGAGAGAAGTGATAGTGAAAGAGGCGAAAGTCACGAAGGAGGTGGAAGACGTGGTAAATCTTCTTCTAAATAATTCATTATTTTATTTATATATTTTTTTTTTTTGAATTTTTAATTATTAATTTTATATTTATAAATATTATATTAGTAAATAACAATAGAGTTATAAATTTTTAAAATATATTTTATATATTAAAAAATATAACATTATACTATATACGAAATGGAAAAAGCAAATACTACTAATTACTTTTTACTTATAATATTATTTACGGTCTTATTATTTGTTTTTACAGATGGTTGTAAGAACACGGAAATGATGACCGAGAAATTTAATAATATTGATATAAGTAATTATATAGAAGATAATACTGAAAAACTATTAAATGAAAAAATGGAACATGAATTTAATTCAACTAAAGAAAATTTAAAAAATTTACCTGAATATAAAAACGGTATTAAAAGTCGGGTGTTAAAAAATAAAATGGAAAAATTCAATAATAGATTAAATGAATTATCAAATGTAAATATAGAAGAAGATGCTGAAATCGTTCAAGAAGTTGAGAATTACATTGCTTCTATAAATGAAACAGATAAAGATATATATAATAGTTTTATAGTGGATTATTATAAAGAACATGATAATAAAATTTTTGATAAAGACCGAGTATTTAATGATAACTTTAATAAAGTCGAATCACATTTTCAAGATACTACATCAACAGATGATATTGAACTAGAAACATTTATTGGTAAATATTTTGTTCCCCCATATCAATATAAAGAATTTGATAATGTTTATATGATATTAACAAAAAAAATAAATTTAGATACTAATGAAGAAGATGGGTATGTATTAAGTTTTTATGTATTAGATGAATTAGTTTGTGATTATGAAGTTGAATTACAAAAAAAACACGATAATTTATTAAATTTGAAAGAAAATTATTCTAGTACACTTGGAGATTTAGAAAACAATTTATTAGGATATGAAATATCTATCATAAAAGAAAACTCTAATAAAAAAAATGAGTTTAAATATCCAAAATATAGAAGTGGTGTTAAAAACATGTTAAATAATCTTGGAGTTAAGGAAAATATGAAACTTTATATATTTATGGTTGATAATCAATTTAATAAACAATATTTAAATATGGACGGAACAATTGATGGTATGTCAGAAGACGCATACTTCCATAAAGATGTTGATGATTTATTTAGAATATACAGTAAAAATGGAGCGACACTCCTTCACCTTTCAAAGAAAAACACCATTGATAAACCCTTCAAATCTTTAGTTAATTAACTCAAATAAGTCATCTTCATTGATTTGGTTTGTTTTTTGGTTTTTTGTTTTGCCATTTTTTTATTAATTAAGTTTATCCATTTTTTATCATTTAAAAGTAAGTTTTTAACAAATAATAAAAAGTCGCGTTGCTTAGTATTTACTGTAGTGTTGTTCATAGTATTAAAATTAAGTTCTAGTCGCGTTTTATTATTGAAACCTAAAAATGCATCAATATTATGTAAAAACGCCGATTTAATAATATAATAGGATAATGCTGGTGTATTTTGATTAAGAACTGATTTAATTGACTTTTCTGTTTTAATTTTTGTTTTACTTTTATTTTTAGTTTTACTTTTAATTAAATCTTCATATCTAGTAAATCTGCTAAAGCGTAATATATCAACGACTTTTTCTATACTATATGTTTTTTCTTTATTAAGATGTTTTATAAATACTTTGTAGGAACTCGCGTTATTTTTAAGGGGTTGCTTTTTAAATGTAAGATAGGATATTATATTAAGGAGATTTGCACTACATTCTGTATATGCCTCTCTTATAAATACTTCAGATTGAGGTGTTATATTTAAAAGGGTTTTTAATTCTCTTTCAAACTCTTTTTCGTAATCTGGATCGCGAATATCTAAGTTATGAAAATGAATGCTTTCGTGATAAATACTTTTCAGTAATTCTTCTTTTCTCCATATAATTATTTTAGTTTTTGTATCAGTAGCAGCAGTATTTATATTTATAGGTCTTATTGTAGGTGTATGTGAATGATTATGTGAATGAGAAGATATTGATTCAGCAGGATTTATAGTTAGTTTTTTTTTGAGATTGCTATAATATATTGTAAAGAGAGGTTTCTTTTCTGTTTTTAAATAAATATTGAAAAATGCTAATCTAGTAGCGACTTCTTTTAATAATGATATAATTTTAGGTGATTTATTAAAGAGTCCTTCTTTATCTTTTGTAGGTAAATATATAATAAAATTGTGATTTTGATTTGTAGTTTGAGATTGGTAAGTGTATTCCACATTTATTTTGTATTTGCAACATTTCCGTATGGTTTCAATATTATCAAAAGATATAAATGTATTATAGAGGAACCGATGTTCCTCTGGTATATTAAGTTTTAAAATACTTTGTGGAAGCGTGTCATAATTATTTAATAAATCGTGTTGGAATTCTAAGAGTAAATCAGCACATTTATCTTCCACTAAATTATTAAATTTAGTTAATGTTTTTTTTTGTAAATTGAGTTTATAAATAGTATTAATATCAGCCATATTATTTGTATTTTTAATATCCTTTCCTAAGAATTCACATACTGTATTAACTTGTCTTGTAAGTTTTGTATCTGGTTGATGATTATGTTTAAAATCATATACGTATAATAGAAACACTTTATAATAAGATGGTATGTAATATAATTCTTCTACATTATCATACTTAATTTTTATATTTTTATTAATGTGATTTAATAAAGAAGATATATATACAATATCTTTATAATAATGTTTTAGGGGTTGTATTATTTTATGTTTACTAGACGTATGTTTTTTTGTTTTTTTCATTTTTAATATTGTCCTATTTTAGAAAATAGTTATTGTAATAACTTAATATATATTAATATAATAAAATATAATACATAAATATAATCGGAAATATAATTATAACAATGAAAAATATTATTGAACAAATAACTGTATATTTTCCATTACTAACTTATGTAGTTGCTTTTTATTTATTATTATGTACTAAGTATGAATTTAGTAAGGATTTAATAATATTATTGTTATTATCAGGAATAATAAATACATTTTTAAAGGAAAGTATATTTAGACCTATAATGAAAGATAAAATATATCCTATAATTGGTCAAGGTTCAAGACCTAATAATATAGAATCTTCAATAAGTTATTTGAGAAACTCATATGGGATGCCTTCAGCACACTCTCAAAATGCTAGTGTATTTTCACTATTTTTAATATATATGATTATGAAAAGTGATTTAAAAAAGACTGAAAAAAATGTATTAATATTTATATTAATGTTTTCTGTATTACTTGTTATGTATGGAAGGGTTTATATGTCTAAAGTTCATACAAATCAACAAGTAATTGTTGGATATATTATGGGGTATTTGGTTTTTATGATGTATTATAAAAATATAAGATTTGCTAAACATTAATCTTCTTCTAGTAATCCAAGAAGGTCTATGATTTCTTCGAATTTGGAACCAATGTATTTTTTGAGGTATTCTCTATCCTCATATTCATAATTAATACGATTTACAACTTCTTTGAGCACTTCTCGTGAATATACTAATGATTTATCTTCTTTATTAGTATAATCAAATTTACGCCTTTGAATTGTTTTTTCATTTTTATTATTTTTATTGGAGTTTTTATATTTTTCTTTTTTTTCTTTATTTAAGTTAGGGGTGTTATCTGTATTATCAAAATCCTCCCTATTTGCGGTATTTTTGTATTTTTCTTCTATTTGGTTGTTTTCTTTAATACCTTCTTCTAATTCATTTGTGAGTTTTTCAACAGTTTTTTCAATAAAACTCTTGCTTTTAAAACCTTCTACAGTATCTTTATTATTTATATTCTTATTTTTAATATTTTTTGAATTTCTAAATTGTTCTAAAATAGGAATTTGTTCTTGTAATATTAATTTATTTGTAAAATTACTAGATTCCCTATTAAAAGTAAGAGATAATAGTAATGTAAATACTAACAACATACCTATTGTAAAATTAGAATATAATATTAGTCCTATTAAAACAATAGATGAAATTAA
>ENA-UZXB01004820-UZXB01004820.1-metagenome-genome-assembly--contig:-Day-2-1m-contig-4820_pt1 | contig 11178 bp, 8 predicted proteins | sample MGYA00260339_ERZ794899 | MGnify/ENA metagenome assembly ERZ794899 | reverse complement strand
GTGAATTAAAAAACGAAGTTTCAGTTCTACAAAGCAATTTTATAAGCAAAAGAAAAGAAGTTATGAAATTAAAAATGGAATCAAATGTATCATTTTTAATGAATGATAGAAATATCGAAAGTTCAACTACTCCCCCAAAAAAAATAATTATTGACTAATGGAAACAAATCAAAAACAATTTTTATATAGGCTTTATTTAGTAGCTTCTGTATTGGTGTTTTTGGGATTTGGTATTGGATATAAAATATTTCATATTCAGTATGTTGATGGTAATAAATACAGAAAATTAGCTAAAAATAAAACGATTCAAAATTTCACCATTTTTCCTGAAAGAGGGAATATTTTCTCTGATGATGGAAGTTTATTAGCAGCTTCAACAACAAGTTTTGATATATATTTTGATGCTGTGACTGTTTCTGACGCAAATTTCTCAAAATATTCAAAAAAACTCTCAGAAGAACTTTCGAAAACTTTTAATAAATCTGAGGAAATTTTTCTAGACAGACTCGTTTTTGCTAAAAATAATAAAAAGAGATATCATTTAATTAGTAGAGGGGTTTCAATAGAAAATCTAAATAAAATAAAACAAATGCCTCTTTTTGAAATGGGTGGAGTTAGGGGAGGTTTAATTATTGAAAAAAAGAATTCAAGAGACTATCCATTAAATAAGATAGCAGAAAGAACTATTGGTTATGAGAGAATGATAAAAGATGACAATTTTAGTGGAGTAGGACTTGAGCACGCTTTTGGTTCACAATTAAGGGGTAAAAATGGTCTACAATTAATGCAAAAAATTTCAAATGGCAAATGGAAACCCATTTCCTCAAATAATAAAATTGAACCAACGCCAGGAACTGATATTGTTTCAACAATAAATATTGGTTTTCAAGATATTACACATCATTCTTTATTAAAACAATTAGAAGACTTTGAAGCTGACCACGGCACTGCAGTAGTTATGGAAACGGCAACAGGCGAAATAAAAGCCATTTCAAATTTAGGAAGAACCTCGGAGGGAAAATATTATGAAAAGTTAAATTATGCAGTTGGGGAACATTTTGAGCCGGGTTCTACTTTTAAATTAATGTCAGTAATTGCCGCACTTGAAGATGGTAAAGTTGAACCAAATACAATTATAGATACAGAAAATGGTATACTTTCTTTCTATGGAAATAAAGTAAGAGACTCAAAACCGGGTGGATATGGAAAAATTTCTCTAAACGATGCTTTTAAATTTTCATCAAACACGGGAATTGTAAAAGTTATCAGTGAATCTTATGGAAACGAACCTCGAAAATTTTCAGATAGACTTTATAACATGGGTTTAAATAATAAGTTAGGAGTTTCAATTCTGGGAGAGTCCAGTCCAAGAATTCCTCACCCAAATGATAAAAATTGGAATGGTTTATCTCTTCCATGGATGGCTTACGGATATGGTGTATTATTATCACCACTTCAAATTTTAACATTTTACAATTCAGTTGCTAATAATGGAGAAATGGTTAAGCCTGTTTTTACAAGACATAGTAGTTTAATTGAAAATAAAACAATTTTAAACCCATCAATTTGTTCAGATGATACGCTGAAAAAGGTTAAACTCATGCTAGAAAATGTTGTTAATGAAAAAGGTGGAACAGGAAATAATATAAAATCAAATATTTATAAAATTGCAGGGAAAACCGGAACTGGTCAAATTGATTATAACACTGATGACTTGCAATATATTTCAAGTTTTGTTGGATATTTTCCAGCTGATAAACCTAAATACTCATGTATTGTAGTAATCCATAAACCAAATAAGAAAAAAGGATATTATGGAGCTACAGTTGCTGCTCCGGTTTTTAAGAAAATTGCTGATAAAATATATTCATTAACACCTAAATCTGTTGATTTTAATAAAACAGAAAATTTTAATCTTTCTAAAATTTACAATAAGAAAGATTATCATTTAATTGACATCAATAATTTATCAATTATAAAAGGAAAAAATCTCAAAAATATTTTACCTGCTTTGGAGAATTATGGTTTTAAAGTTTCTTTTAAAGGCAGTGGTTTGATCATTAAAAACTTCAAATTAATTAATAAATCGAAAAAACAAATAGTTATAAGTCTTACATGAAGTTGCTTAGAGACATATTATATAGAGTAGAAATACAATCTGTCATTGGAAATACAGATATTGGAATTAATAAAATAGAATTTAATTCTAAAAAAATTAAACAGAATGATTTATTCATAGCTATTAAGGGTTATAAATCAGATGGAAATAGTTATATAAGTAGTGCTATTTCTAACGGTGCAAAAGCTATTATATGTAATTCAGTTCCTAGTGAAATCACCAAAAATGTAACCTATATAATTGTTCTTGATTCAAGAAAAACTTTATCCTTGATATCTTCAAATTATTATGATAATCCCTCAAAAAAAATAAAGCTTATTGGAGTTACTGGAACGAATGGTAAAACATCTAGCACTACATTAATGTATCAACTTTTCAAAAGTTTTTATAAAAAAGTAGGACTAATATCAACTAATATAATTCTGGTTAATGATATTGAATTTAACACTAGCCAAACTACTCCTGACTCATTATTTCTGAACTATATTTTAAATGAAATGGTTAATTCAAAAGTCGAATATTGTTTTATGGAAGTTTCATCTCACGCAATATCACAAATGAGAACTTATAATTTGAATTTTAATGTAGGTGTTTTCACAAATTTAACTCACGACCATTTAGATTATCATAAATCATTCAAAAATTATCGAGATGTTAAAAAAATATTTTTTGATTCTTTACCTAAATCAAGTTTTGCAATAACCAATGTTGATGATAAGAATGGTAATTATATGGTTCAAAATGCAGTTTGTAAAATCTTTTCATATTCTCTAAAATCTAATTCAGATTTTTCCATTAAAATCTTAGAAAAAGATTTTAATGGAATGAAATTGTTAATAAATGACACTGAGTTGTGGACTAAGCTAACGGGAACTTTTAATGCGTACAATATACTAACAGTTTTTTGTATTGCTAAAGTTTTTAATATTTCAAATGAACTAATCTTACAAAAAATTAGCTCATTAAACTCACCTGAGGGAAGATTTGAGTTAGTTAATTCGAATAGTGATAAAATTGGAATAATAGATTATGCTCACAGTCCAGATTCTTTAAAAAATGTATTGAACACCATTAATGATATAAAGAATTTAAGTGAATCATTAATAACTGTTGTGGGTTGTGGTGGTGATAGAGATAAAGAAAAAAGACCTTTAATGGGGAAAATAGCATGCTCACTTAGTGATAAAGTAATTTTTACATCTGATAATCCAAGATCCGAGGATCCTATTCTGATTATAGATCAAATGAAAAATGGAGTAGAAAAGAAAGACAAACATAAATTTATTTTAGAAATAAACAGGAGGAAAGCTATTCAAGAAGCATGTGAAATAGCTAGAAAAAACGATATTATTTTGATAGCTGGTAAGGGGCACGAGAAATATCAAATTAAAGGACACGAAAAAATTGAATTTAACGACAAAATTTTTTTAATAGAATCACTAAAAACTACTAATTAAAATGTTTTATTTTTTATTTGAATATTTAGAAAATCAGTTCCAGTTAACAGGGGCTAGTTTATTTCAATATATTTCTTTTAGATCATCTTTAGCATTTATATTTTCATTATTTTTCTCGATAATTTTTGGTAAAAAAATAATTAATTTTTTAAATAAAAAGCAAATTGGTGAGTCAATTAGAGACTTAGGTTTGACAGGTCAAAAAGAAAAAAATGGTACGCCAACCATGGGTGGACTTATCATTATTTTTTCTACTATTATTCCAGTTTTACTTTTTTCAAACTTCATCAACATTTATATTATAATACTTCTTTTTACAACTATCTGGCTTGGTGTTATAGGTTTTTTAGATGATTATATTAAAGTGTTTCGAAAAAACAAGAAGGGACTTAAAGGTAAGTTTAAAATTATAGGGCAGGTTAGTCTTGGGTTGATTGTTGGTTTAACTTTATTTTTTCATCCTCAGGTAACTTTAAAAAATCAAAATAATATAGATTCAAATGATATTGTACAAGTTGTTGGAAATTCTGAATATAAGTCTACTAAAACAACTGTTCCCTTTTTAAAAAATAATGAGTTTGATTATTCATTTTTCAGTTCATTAACGACTAATGAAAGTAAAACTATAAGTGTAATTGTTTTTGTATTTTTTATTATTTTAATAATAACATCAGTTTCTAATGCCGCTAATTTAACTGATGGAATCGATGGTTTAGCAGCAGGCTCTTCGGTAATTATTACTATAACATTGGGGGTATTTGCTTGGGTTTCTGGAAATATAATTTTTTCAGAATATTTGAATATAATGTATATACCCAGAGTAGGTGAGGTAGTTGTTTTTATTTCCTCTTTTATTGGGGGACTTATAGGGTTTTTATGGTATAATACTTATCCTGCTCAAGTTTTTATGGGAGATACAGGTAGTCTAACTATTGGAGGTGTTATTGCGGTTATAGCCATAATTGTAAGAAAAGAGTTATTACTTCCTCTTATTTGTGGTGTTTTTCTAATTGAAACTTTATCCGTAATAATTCAGGTTAGTTTTTTTAAATATACCAAGAGTAAAAAAGGTATTGGGAAAAGAATTTTTCTTATGTCACCCATTCATCATCATTTTCAAAAATCTGGATTACATGAAAGTAAAATTGTTGTGAGATTTTGGATAATTGGAATTTTATTAGCCATACTTTCTTTAATAACCTTGAAAATTAGATAATCATGAAAAATAGTATTGTTGTTATTGGAGGGGGTGAAAGTGGTGTTGGAGCTGCCTTTCTTGCTAACAAGAATGGATATGATGTTTTTCTTTCAGAGTATAATACCATACAAAAAAAATATAAAAAAATATTAGAAAACAATCATATAAGTTATGAGGAAGGTGGGCATTCTCTGAATAAGTTTTTTAACGCCAAGGAGGTTGTAAAAAGTCCTGGAATCTCTAATGATTCTGAGATAATCATCAAAATTAAATCTAAAAATATTCCTATAATTTCAGAAATTGAATTTGCTTACAGATTTACAAATTCTATTTTAATTGGAGTTACTGGATCTAATGGTAAAACAACTACATGCTCTCTTATTTATCATATTCTTAAAAACTCAGGAAAAAGTGTTGGACTAGCTGGCAATATTGGTAATAGTTTTTCCTTTTTAACGGCCGAAAATAACTTTGAATATGTTGTCTTAGAACTAAGTAGTTTTCAATTAGATGATATAATAAATTTTAATTCGTTTATCTCCATAATTACCAATTTAACACCTGATCATTTAGAAAGATATGATTATGATTTTCAGAATTATGTTAACTCAAAATTCAAAATCATTTCTAATCACTCATCATCTGATTATTTAATTTATAATTATGACGATGATAAAATCATTTCTGAGCTAAGCAATAGAAATGTTAACTCTATTAAAATTCCATTTTCACTCAAAAACGCAAATGGAAATAATCTTACATACGTTAAAAACGATAATATTAATTCTAATATAAATAACTCCAGTTTTATGATACCAATTGAAAATTTATCCATTAAAGGAAAGCACAATGTTCAAAATAATATGGCTGCAGCAACTGTTGCAAAAATTCTAAATATTAGCGATGAAAAGATTAGGGAATCATTAGGAAATTTTCAATCTATAAACCATAGACTTGAACATGTGTTAACTATTCAAAAAGTAAAATATATAAATGATTCAAAAGCCACTAATGTAAATGCAGTTTATTACGCTCTAGATTCTATGAAATCATCAACAGTTTGGATTGCTGGAGGTGTAGATAAGGGAAATAATTACGATGACTTAATTCCTTTGGTAAGAGAAAAGGTTAAAGCAATTATTTGTATTGGAATTGATAATTCAAAAATTATAGAATCATTTTCTCCATTTGTAGAAATAATTATAGAAAATGATAATATGGTTCAAGCTGTAAGAAATGCATATAAAATTGCTGAATCAAAAGATTGTGTGTTATTATCACCAGCTTGTTCAAGTTTTGACTTATTTAAAAATTACGAAGACAGAGGAAATCAATTTAAAGAGGCGGTTAGAAAATTATAATGAATTTATTAATAGAAAAAATTAGAGGAGATAAGATAATTTGGTCAATAGTTATATTATTGGCAGTTTTTTCTTTTTTACCTGTTTACAGTGCAAGCTCTAATTTTGGAAACAGTTTTGTTTTATCGAATGTTATAAAACATTTTGCAATTATTACAGTTGGTATTTTAATAATGTACGGTACACATTTGATTCCTTATAAATATTTCAAAGGATTGTCAAAATTGGCATTACCTTTTATAATAACTGTTTTACTAATTACCTCAATGCAGGGTAATGTAATAGATGGGGCTAATGCAAGTAGATGGATTAAGTTACCAATTATTGGTTTGTCTTTTCAACCATCATCAATGGCTATTGTTGTGCTAATGGTTTATGTTTCATTTTATTTATCTAAAAATTATAATAAAAACATAAGTTTTTCAAAAACTATAATTCCATTATGGATTCCAATTATATTAATAGTGTTTTTAATCTTGCCATCTAATTTTTCCACTGCTGCTATGATTTTTTTGATGATAATTACTTTAATTTTCATTGGAGGATATCCTTTTAAATATTTACTAGGCATAGGGTTTTCTGGAATAATACTTTTTTCACTTTTCTTTTTAACTGTGAAAAATTATCCAGATTTAATGCCTAATAGAATAGACACATGGGTTAGTAGAATTGAAAACTTTTCATCATCTGAAAATTCTGAAAATAATTATCAAATTTTGAGAGCTAAATCTGCAATAGCATCAGGAATGGTTTTTGGGGTTGGGGCAGGAAAAAGTTCAATGAAAAATATTCTTCCCCAAAGTACATCTGATTTTATTTATGCTATAATAACTGAAGAATATGGAACTGTTGGAGCAATTAGTATATTGTTTCTTTACCTTTTATTACTCTTTAGAATAATAATAGTGTCGTATAAGTCTAGTACTGTTTTCGGACAATTATTAGCATTAGGATCAGGGTTGCCTATAATCTTTCAAGCATTCATTAATATGGGCGTTGCAGTTCAGCTTTTCCCTGTTACTGGCCAGCCTTTACCATTAATAAGTACTGGTGGAACATCTATTTGGATGACTTTTCTAGCACTTGGTATAGTTTTAAGTGTAAGTTCTAAAGAATCAACAGAAATTTTAAATACTGATAATCCTTTAAATATATTAAGTGAAACAGAATAGATTTTTAATATCAGGTGGAGGTACAGGGGGGCATATTTACCCTGCTATTTCTATTGCTGAAGAATTGTCTATAAAATTTGAAAATAATAAAATATTATTTGTTGGTTCTTCAGATCGAATGGAGATGCAAAAAGTTCCGGAACACGGGTACGACATTATTGGATTATGGATTAGTGGAATTAATAGAAAATTACATTTTTCAAATTTGTTAGTTCCATTAAAGGTTCTTTTAAGTATTGTAAAATCTTATTTTATAATTAAAAAATTTAAACCTGATTTTGTAGTAGGAACTGGGGGTTTTGCTAGTGGGCCAATTTTATATGTTGCTTCAAAATTAAAAATACCAACTTTAATTCAAGAACAAAACTCTTATCCTGGAATAACCAATAGGATTCTTTCTAAATCAGTCAATTATATTTGTGTTTCTTATTCAAAAATGGACAGGTATTTTCCTAAATCTAAATTATTGTTTACCGGAAATCCGGTGAGAAAAAATATTTATATTTCAACAATCTCAAAGGAAGCTTCATTAGATTTTTTTAGTTTAAACAAAGACAAAAAAACCTTATTAGTTTTAGGAGGAAGTTTAGGTGCACTAAAAATTAATGAATTTATCAAATCCAATTTAAATTATTTCAAGAATTTAGGTGTCCAGGTTCTTTGGCAATGTGGAAATTATTACTTTCAAAAATACCAAGCACTTAATTCGGATATAGTAAAAGTTAAACCGTTCATAAAAAAAATGAACTATGCATATAAAGCCGCTGATTATATTGTATCAAGATCTGGCGCAAGTGTAATTTCTGAATTATGTATTGTTGGTAAGCCAGTAATTTTCATTCCATCTCCAAACGTTGCAGAGGACCATCAAACTAAAAATGCAATGTCTATTGTTAATTTAAATTCTGCAGAAATTGTAAAAGAAAAAGATTTGAATACTAAGTTTAATCGAGTTTTTGAAAAAATATTTAAAAATGAGGAATATTCCTTAAAATTATCAAATTCAATTAAAAAAATTGAAAGGCCTAATGCCACAGTGGATATTGTTAACCACATTAAAAAGTTTTTGAAATGATTAAAAATTATAAAAAAATTTATTTTTTAGGAATTGGTGGTATAGGTATGTCCTCTTTGGCTTTTTATTTTATCAACAAAAATAAATATGTAGCTGGATATGATAAAGTTAATTCTACTATAACTAAATCACTCTCAAATAAAGGTGCTAAAGTACACTATAATGATGATGTTGTAAATATTCCATCTGAGTTTTTAAATCATTTAGAAACTTTGATTGTTTATACTCCTGCTATTCCTAAATCTAACAAAGAATTAAAGTTTTTTAAAGAAAATGGATTTAGAATTTTAAAAAGATCAGAACTACTTGGAATGATTTCTCAAAATAAGTTTTGCATTGCTATTGGAGGAACTCACGGTAAAACAACAACTTCTTCAATTTTATCTCATATTCTTTATGAAAACAATATTAGCTTTACTTCTTTCGTTGGAGGAATTTCTGAGAATTATGACTCAAACTTATTACAAAACGGCAATGATATTGTATTAGTCGAAGCAGATGAATTTGACAGATCATTTCATACTTTATTTCCAAATATAGCTTGTGTAACATCAGTTGATCCTGATCATTTAGATATTTATAACTCAAAAGAGGAACTAAATAGTTCATTTATCCAATTTATCGACAATATTAAACCCAAAGGAGTATTATTTTCTAATGAAAAAACTTTGCTCGGAGGTGTTTCATATGGATTTAGTTCTAAATGTGAATATTTTATATCTAATTATTCTAATTCAAAATTTTCTTCTTTTTTTAATATAAATTATAAAGGAGTTTCAATTGATTCTGTAGAGTTTAATATGCCGGGAAAACATAATGCATTAAATGCACTTGCTGCATTTGCTATTGGAAAAGAATTAAATATTAATGACAAATCAATTACAAATTCTTTGTCTACATTTTTAGGTGTTAAAAGAAGGTTTAGTTACGTATTACGGACGCCTAAAATAATTATAGATGATTATGCTCACCATCCAAGTGAGATTAAAGCTGTTTATAATACTATAAAAGATTTATACCCTAAAAAAATAAATACTGCAATTTTTCAACCGCATTTATACTCAAGGACAAGAGATTTTATGAACGAATTCGCAGAAATATTATCAAAGTTTGATAATATTATTTTAACAGAAATATATCCTGCAAGAGAAAAACCTATAACTAATATTAGCTCTGAAAAATTATTAGAATTAATTGATAATAAAAATAAATCAATCTTAAATAAATCTGATTTATCAAATTCTTTAAAAGAATCTGACTCTGAAGTTTTTATAATAATGGGTGCTGGAGATATTGCTGATGAAGTTGATATAATTAAAAATAATATTCTTATTTGATATGAACCTAAATATGTTAAAAATTACTTTTTTAATACTTTCTGTCAGTCTATTGACATTGTTTAGTTTTAATAAAAATCAGAACAGAAGTATTGAGTTTGCTGACTTAAGTTATTTAGATACTGATTTTAAATTTATCCCTGAAGATTCGGTTAATAAATTGTTAACACAAAGTAATTTAATTTCTAATGAAATTTTGAAAAGTAATTTAAATTTGAAAGAAATTGAACGTATAATTTTATTAAATGAATATATAAGTTCAGCTGAAGTATCAATTAGTGTTGAAGGAAAATTGGGAGTAAATATTAAGGAAAAAAATCCAGTGTTTAGAGTTTTGAATGAAAAGTATTATATAGATGATAATGGAAAAAAAATGCCATTATCTAAAAATTTTTCAGAAATATGTCCAATGATTTTAAGTAATGTAGATTCAATTGATTTTAAAATGTTAGGTGATTTAGGTCTCTACATAAAAAATGATAAATTTTTATCTAAACATATAGCTGGATTAACTAAGTCAAATAATAATTTAATATTTAAAGTTGACGGTTTTCGATATGATTTAAATTTAATTGTTGATGGAAACTATATTCCAAAATTCAAAAAATATGAAGCATTTTTTAATACTGTTTATTCCTCTGGTTTGTTAGATAGTTTGAAATCCGTGAATCTAGATTTTAAAAATCAGGTTATAATACAAAGAAAATAAATATGGAAACAAAAAATTTATTTGTTGGATTAGACATAGGCACAACAAAAATTGTTGCTTTGATTGGCTCTTTAAATGAATATGGTAAGTTAAAAATAATTGGAATAGGTAAATCAAAAAGTTTAGGTGTTCACCGAGGTGTGGTAAATAATATTACTCAAACGATTCAATCTATTCAATCAGCTGTAAATGAAGCAGAACTAAATTCATCTGAAAAAATTGATAAAGTTATTGTTGGAATTGCTGGTCAACACATTAGAAGCCTTCAACATAGCGATTACATAACCAGAAGTAATTCTGATACCGTTATTAATACTGAGGACTTAGATAAATTAATAAATCAAGTTTATAAATTGGTTATGTTGCCTGGAGAAGAAATAATTCACGTATTACCTCAGGATTATAAGGTTGATGGCCAGGCTGAAATTAAAGAACCAATAGGTATGTTTGGAGGAAGACTAGAAGCAAATTTTCATGTTGTTGTTGGTCAAGTATCTTCAATCAAAAACATAGCTAGATGTATCAAAAGTGCAGGGATTGATTTTGAAGGAATTACATTAGAGCCTATAGCATCTTCTGACGCCGTTTTAAGTCAAGAGGAAAAAGAAGCAGGTGTTGCTTTAATTGATATTGGTGGCGGAACTACTGACTTAGCAATTTTTAAAGATGGAATTATTCGTCACACATCTGTTATACCTTTTGGAGGTAATATTATTACTGAAGACATAAAAGAAGGCTGTTCAATTATAG
>ENA-UZXB01039984-UZXB01039984.1-metagenome-genome-assembly--contig:-Day-2-1m-contig-39984_pt1 | contig 11181 bp, 7 predicted proteins | sample MGYA00260339_ERZ794899 | MGnify/ENA metagenome assembly ERZ794899 | reverse complement strand
GTTGAAGTGCTACATATTGTTGTGGTTTGATTCAGTACCTCTGGATTTGGATTGACAGTGATTTCGAACTGTGTTGTTTCATAGCAATCTGGCAATCCGTCTTCTTCTACTCGAACATAAATTGTTCGAGTCGTTGTCGTCAGTGGACTGCTTAAAGGGTTGGCGCCAGAATTTGCCTCCTCCGGTGTGGAATGATAAGTTACTGTAAAGGTTGAAGGATCCTGTATGCCTAAAATCGGTCCTGTTTGCTCTTCTAAATCAAATGTTGAGGTGACTGCCCCAGTAGTACTCGTGTCACAATCCGATAGATCTGATGGCGCTGTGGCTGTCGCTTTGTTATTGACGATTAAATTGAACAAAGGATCGGGGGAGACTATAAAACAGCCACCTCCTCCGGCGCTTTCTACTCGGACATAAATTTCTTGATCGTTTGAAGTACTCAAGTATGGACTTAATAAATTATCTGTTCCAGCTTCAGCAGTTTCAAAAGTGGTATAGTATGTAACCTCATAATCTGTTGCTGATTGGCCTCCTAAAATATTTAATGTTTGTTGTTCTAAATCAAATTCTGCAATACCATCATTGGATAAATCATCGCATAAATCTAAATCATCAACTGGATTTATTTGAGGTAAATCAATAAGTTTGAGAAGGAATGCTTCTATTTCAAAACAATTTGAATCTAAATATTCGAATCGAACAAAAATCTCCTCTTGGTCAACTCCATCATAATTAACGATATCATCAATAGCATTGACATCATTTTCTGCATCTTCCGGTGAATTATGAAATGTAACCACATAATCATCAGGATTTGGAGTAGGCGAAAGCATTGTCTGTTCATTTTGAGATAAATCAAAAATAAATGGTGGTGCTGGTTGATCACAAATGAAAAGATCTGTTGGTGTATCATAAATAATTTCAGGAAGTACATCCACACAAACTTCATGAGAATATTCGCAATTAAAATCGTCAACTACTGTGTAAGTGTAACAAAATTGCCCGTCAGTGTCAGGTGCGATTGTAATCGTATCGCCGTTAGTTTCTATGATTGTAGGGTGATCTTCCCAAGATCCTGATACAATTTCGGGTGTAAACGAAAGGTTTGGAGGTTGTATGGTAGGATCAAAACTTAAGCTCCAAGAAAAAATATAACCATTATCTGCACCGATATTATCTGTTATTCTAATGGTCCAACTTCCATTTAAAAACGATCCTATTAGTCCGTCAAGCGACTCATCAGAAGAATAAGTTCCTGCAGGTACGAAAGAATCTGTATATTCACCCGGACCATCTCCAGACGGAAAACTACCACCTAATTCTATCCCATCTACCAAAGTAGGATAAGAATCATCTGGAACAAAGCAATACAAAGAACCTTCCCCAGGCGTTGTATTAGTAGATTCTCCATCTACTGTAGATGTAGCCCATGGAATACCAAGGTTAGCAGAACCACCGCCTTGATTTTGTAAAACAACTGTTTGACCAGATGGTGAAATTATTTCAATGTCTAAATCCCCTAAGTAAGAATGTTCAAGTACTAAACAGATTTCTATCAATTGACTGATATCATCAAGTGTTTGGTCTGAATCGAAACAATCAACAATTATTGAAGTTTCATAAGACACACCACTGCCATCAGGTAAGAATGTAACTTCACTTTCAGGTGGTGTACAGTCATTTAAATAAGGCGTTGGGGTTACAACTGGTGTAATGGTTGTAGTATCTCCAAAACAAAGGGGATCTACTGCTGGTCTAGTCCCTGTAAAGTCAGGAGTTGTACTGACTTTTATAATTTGATTAATAAGGTTTGTGTTTTTACATCCTTCTGGGAAAATACTAGTATTAGTATCCCAAACATTTAAGTTAGCAACATAAACTCCTGGTTCATCAAAAGAAAACGTTGCTGTTTGACCATCAATAACGGTACCGTCACCTGTTTCCCATTGATAGATGGCACCATCTCCCCCTCCTGGTTCAGAGAAAGTCCCACTTCCAGTAAGTGTGATTTCTTCTCCAGGACACACTAGAATGAAACCTTCTTCATTTGGCTGTGGAGATGCAGTATCCAATTGTGATAAAATAGTTTGACATTCTGCAGGTGGATCTTGACAAGAAATGTTAGCTTGCCAACCACTGAAATTAGCACCATTATTACTTGTGAATACAATGGTTAAACACCCTGTTGGATTAGTACTTGTTGCAATAATCGTCCCAGGGCCGTCAGCAACATCATAACCAGAAAAGTCCCCTATTAAGGTTGTTGGATCGTCCGCATTATCAGCGTTGTAAATACTTAAAATATCAGTATTTGCTTGTATTTCAAAAGAGGTAAAGTCGAGTTGTATAACTTGACCTTCAGTGTCAGGACAAATAGTAAAAGTGTAGTTTTCATTGTCTGTATAATTGTTGTCAGCACCACCAGAATCGTAAAAAATACCATTACAAGTTTCTATCGTTCCATCTGTTATTGTATATATTGGTGTTTCTACACAAACAGGTACAGTATTTGGTTTAAATTGGGCTTCAAGAGCTGCAACATAAGCATCTACAAAATCTGTTTGACCTTCTGAAAACATGTAAAGACACGCATCATTACCATAGTCCATATAACTCATTGTGAGCGCAAACTCTCCATCTTCACACCCGTCAATAGTTCCAGGATTTGGGCAGCCATAATTTGGATCAGCTATGTTTGGCGTATCAGCAATACCATCATCAGTTGCACATGATCCAGAAAAGGGATGTTGTAAATTGAAAAAATGTCCTAATTCATGAGTTGTAGTTCTACCACCATCGTAAGGTGCTCCAGGGACAATACCGGAGCCGGGACATCCTGCTCCAGAACCAAAAGCACCTAAATTCATTGTTACTGCTTGACCAGCTGCAATATTCCCACCCAGAGGAGAGAAACCTAGCAATCCGCCACCAATATCCTTAACTAAAAAATTCATATAACCTCCCCAAGCAGGATCTGCTTCATTTCCTCCACCAAAATCATAACCAATTGTAACAGCTGGACCACCTTCTACCAAATTATCGTCTGTATTATCAGGGTGATTTGAAGTTGCAATACAAAATTTTATGTTGGCAACACCGTGATTAACACCAGGATAAAAACCGCTTGCAACATTCCAAAGAGTAGCATCTGGGTTTGTGGCAGTATAATCACCATTAAGGATATCTATTTGATTTTGTGCTAGTGCTTCCAAGCACGGGCGGTCTGTCTCTAGTGCTTCTGGAAAATGAACAGCAACAGGTACTACAATTTCATCCATGATAGATCTTTGCTGAATGTTTTGTCTCCGCAACAATTCAGCATTAAACTTTTTTTGATTCTCGGCCCATTGTTTGGCAAAAATAGGGTCTTTCATCATCTCTTCCATATGTTCTTCCATGCCACAAGTACGCTGCTGCGCTGAAACATAAAGCCCAGAGAATGTAATTAAAAATATAATTAGTATAATTTTTTTCATGGCTAATTGTTGTAATGTTGTGGCTTAATCAAAATGAAGTAGTCGGTTTTATCGACTCTGTAGTATTGATACCCTTTACGATGAAAAGGAAAGTTGTATTTCAATGGATTGAAAGTTGTTGGGTCAAAAAATTGATCTCTTTTAAGATTAGAAACAAAGGCATTAAACAGAGAAACTTCCGAGAGTAGTGGATATGGTTTTTTGTGACCAGCTTCAGAAAATCTACAGATGACAACTCTGTTTCTGAGAATTTCTTTAATGCCTAAAACACGGTTTGGACGATTTAAAATTTCTTTAGAAAGAGCTACACCATAAACCTCTTGAAGTTTATTGAGCTCATCATCGGAAAATGGAGTTTTTGTATTGGTGTTGAATTTAATAACACCTAAAGTGTGTTTTTGTGCACTGATATTTTGCCCAAAACAGGAAAATGAAAAGAATGCACAGAAGACAATATTGAAAAATAGTGCTTTCATAAAAGTTAAATTGGCTCACAAAAGCAATAAATATTATACGGACTAACAACTTGCTTGTGTGGTAAAATTGGTTTATTTGCGTAGATTAAACTAGTATTCTACACTTCATAAAAATAATAAAAATATTTTCAACAATGTCTAAAAATCTGTTAATAATCATAAATTACAACTTCAAAGAGAGAAAATAACTATCTTTGTCATTACAATTTAGAATACAATTATTTAATCAAATTAATGGGAATACATATAAACTCTACAGAAACAGACCACCTAGGAGATCATCATATTGGAACATCTTCCGATACACCAATTCGTGACGATGCTTTTCTATTAAATAATGAAGAAAAAATTGAAATCATTAAAGATGATGTCAAACACATAATGGAAACACTAGGGTTAGATCTTACCGATGACAGCCTAAGTGGCACTCCAAGCAGAGTTGCAAAAATGTTTGTCAATGAAATTTTTGGTGGACTTGACCCAGAGAAAAAACCAAAAGCTTCTACATTTCAAAATAAATATAACTATGGCGAGATGCTTGTCGAAAAAAACATCACAGTTTATTCAACTTGCGAGCATCATTTACTGCCTATTGTTGGAAGAGCGCATGTGGCTTACATCTCAAACGGAACTGTTGTTGGATTATCCAAAATGAATAGAATTGTAGATTATTATGCAAAAAGACCTCAAGTTCAAGAACGACTTACAATTCAAATTGTAAAAGAACTTCAAAATGTTTTAAACACTCCAGACGTTGCATGTGTAATTGATGCCAAACACCTTTGCGTTAATTCAAGAGGAATTAAAGACATTGAGAGTAGCACAGTAACAAGTGAGTTTGGCGGAAAATTTAAAAATAAGGAAACTAAAAGAGAGTTTTTGGATTACATTCAATTAAACACAAAATTCTAAAAACATTAGCCATCAAATGAAATTATTTGAGGAACATAAAATCGAAATTTACAATTCCATTACTGGAAAAAAAGAAGTGTTTAAACCTATAAACGAAGGTCATATTGGAATCTATGTTTGTGGCCCAACAGTATATAGCAACGTTCATTTAGGAAATGTAAGGACTTTTATGTCATTCGATATGATTTTTCGTTATTTCAAACATTTAGGCTACAAGGTCCGTTATGTTCGAAACATTACCGATGCAGGGCACTTAGAAAATGATGAAGACCAAGGTGAAGATCGCATTGCAAAAAAGGCAAGATTAGAACAACTAGAACCTATGGAAGTAGTTCAGATGTACACTGTAGATTTTCACAACATTTTAAATACTTTCAATCTTCTTCCACCAAGTATAGAACCTACAGCTACAGGACATATTGTAGAACAAATCGAAATTATAAAAGAAATTATTGATAACGGTTTTGCTTATGAAGCCAATGGCTCAATTTATTTTGATGTTCTCAAATACAATGAATCTAATAATTATGGTGTTTTGAGTGGCCGAAAAATAGAAGATCTCATACACAATACACGAGCGCTTGATGGTCAGTCTGACAAGAAAAATCCACAAGATTTTGCCCTTTGGAAAAAAGCTGAGCCACAACATATTATGCGATGGCCATCGCCATGGGGTATTGGTTTTCCAGGTTGGCATTTAGAGTGTACTGCTATGAGTACCAAATATTTAGGCGAACAATTTGATATTCATGGAGGTGGTTTAGATTTAAAATTTCCTCACCACGAATGTGAAATCGCTCAAGCAAAAGCATGGCACAATCACAATCCGGTTAACTATTGGATGCATGCCAATATGCTAACATTAAACGGTCAAAAAATGGCAAAATCTACAGGAAATAATATTTTACCTGCAGAGATTATTAGTGGTAATACTGACAAACTTTCCAAAGGATTCTCACCATCTGTTGTTCGTTTTTTTATGATGCAGGCTCAATATAGAAGTATATTGGATTTCAGCAACGATGCACTTTTGGCTTCCGAAAAAGGATTTCAAAAATTAATGGATGCTCTTGACACACTTTCATCATTATCCGCATCAAAAGTTTCGAAAGATTTTGATGTTTCAGCTTGGAAACAAAGCTGTTACAACGCCATGAATGACGATTTTAATACGCCGATTTTAATTGCTGAGATTTTTAGTGCTGTTAAATATATCAATCAAATAAAAGATGGAACAAATACCATTGATACAGAGAGTCTAAAATTACTTACAAAAACACTAGATACCTTTGTTTTTAATATCTTAGGATTACAAAAAACCTCAACAAAATCTTCTAGTGATAAACTTACAGATATTGTTCAACTTCTAATTTCGATGAGAAATGAAGCGCGATCACAAAAAAACTTTGCTCTTTCTGACCAGATACGGGATCAATTGGCCGAAATCGGAATTCAATTAAAAGACGGTAAAGATGGAACAACTTTTTCTGTAGAATAAGTTTATGACTTTATTGAAAAATTTATTAATTACATTAATTAAGGGATATCAAAAATGGATTTCCCCACTACTCCCAACACGCTGTAGGTTTCAACCAACATGCTCTCAATATTGTATAGAGTCGCTGCAAGAACATCATTTTTTAAAAGGTGTTTTTCTTGGGATAAAACGAATTTTTAGATGTCACCCATGGGGAGGATCTGGATATGATCCTGTTCCAAAAAATAAAAATTAGTAAAAGTCAGACACCAACTCCAATCCCTTTCATTTCTTTATATTTACAACCAAAATAAACAACATTATGAATTTTTTACAAATTGTATGGGAACCTGCATCGGACGGAATTAGACTATTTGGGGATTTCAAAATTCATTACTATAGTCTAATGTGGATGATTGCTTTCATTTTTGGACTTCAAATCATGAAAAAAATCTACAAAAATGAAGGAGAATCAGAAAGCAAAATGGATAGTTTGTTTATGTATTCTGTGTTGGGAATTATGATTGGGGCAAGATTGGGTCATGTTATTTTTTATCAATCAGAATTATTTCGAGAGGACTTTTTGAGTGTATTTTTACCCTTCAAATTTAGCGGAGGTTTTGAATTTACAGGCTTTAGAGGTTTGGCTAGTCATGGCGCAGCCATTGGGATGATTATTTCCATGTATATCTACAATAAAAAAATACTTAAAAAGTCTGTTTTGTGGATTTTGGACCGTGTTGTAATTCCTTGTGCACTAGGCGCAATATTTATTAGAATTGGTAATTTTTTTAATTCTGAAATGATTGGAAAACCTGCGTGTGAGGGCTTGCCATGGGCTATCATTTTTAAAGATATGGACTCCATTCCTCGTCACCCTGGCCAATTGTACGAAGCTTTTGGATACATTTTTGTGTTTTTAATTTTATTTCTTTTGTATTGGAAAACCAATAAAAGACAACAAGAAGGTTTCCTTTTTGGATTGTTTTTGCTCTTGCTTATGGCGGTTAGAGTTTTTGTTGAACAATTTAAAATTGCACAAGTTGACGGCCGAGAAGATTGGATTTTAGGATTAAATACAGGGCAGGCCCTTAGTATTCCTTTTATATTAATAGGGCTTTATTTTATGTTTTTTCATAAAACTAAAGCTTCATAATTAATAATATGTTTTAACAAAAAAAAGCCACTCTATCGAGCGGCTTTTTTTTGATTTATAAAGTCTTTACTTAGATTATTTATCTAAACGTTTAAGTGTATCGTGCATAATTGGAGTTGCAATAAATACCGAAGAATATGTTCCTACAAGAACACCTACAATCAATGCAAAGAGCAATCCTCTTAGTGAATCTGCACCAAAAACGAACATGGCCAAAAGCACAACTAACGTTGTCAATGAGGTGTTCAAAGTTCTGCTCAAAGTACTGTTCAAGGCGCTATTCACAATTTTTCCGAAATCCCAGCTCGAATGCTCATTAATGTATTCTCGAATTCTATCGAAAACTACCACAGTATCGTTTAAGGAATATCCAATTACCGTAAGAATAGCTGCAATAAATGCTTGATCGATTTCCATACTGAAAGGTAAAAACTTCCAAGCAATAGAGAAAATCCCCAATACAATCAAAACATCATGGAATACAGCTGCTACTGCACCCAGTGAAAATTGCCATTTTTTGAATCGTAATAAGATATACAGGAAAACCACAATAAGTGATCCTAAAATAGCCCAAACAGATGAACGCTTAATGTCATCGGCAATTGTTGGACTCACTTTTCCAGAATACATTTTTCCAATATTATTTTCTGCATCAATAAACTGTTTGTATGTTGTGCCGTCTGGCAAGAATGGTACTAACGCACCATATAGTTTTTCTTGTACCTCAGCATCAACTTCTGCAGAGTTTTCATTGACTTTATATTTTGTGGAAATTTTCAATTGATTAGCACTACCAATAGTTTTGACTTCAGCACTGTTGAATACATCGTTTACTGCGGACTTTACTTCCTCGGTATTCATGTCTTGTGCAAAACGAACGGTATAGGTTCTCCCACCAACAAAATCAATCCCTTGATCAAGTCCAGTGGTGAATAGTGACGCCAATCCAGCAATTATAATAGTTCCTGAAATGATGTAAGCTATTTTACGTTTTTTAAGAAATTCTAAGTTAATGGAACGGAATAATCCTTTTGTCATTCCAGTAGAAAAATCAAGTTTTCCTCCTCGGTTCAAATACCAATCTATCAATAATCTAGAAATAAAAATAGCGGTGAACAACGAGGTTAAAATACCAATCAAAAGGGTCGTTGCAAATCCTTTAATTGGACCTGTTCCAAAAGTGTATAAAATCAAGGCGGTAAGTCCGGTTGTAATGTTTGCATCTAAGATTGATGACAATGCATTTGAAAAACCATCTTGAACAGATTCTTTTTGACCTTTTCCTTTGTATAATTCTTCTCGAATACGCTCATAAATCAGTACATTGGCATCAACTGCAATACCAATAGTAAGTACAATACCTGCAATACCAGGAAGTGTCAAAACTGCTCCTAATCCAGATAAAACCCCAAAGATTAAAAGGATGTTAAGCAATAAGGCTACATTAGAAAATAACCCTGATTTTCCATAGTAAAAAATCATCCAAAGCAATACAAATGCCAAAGCAATTAAGAAAGATTTCATTCCACTATCAATGGCTTCTTGCCCAAGCGATGGTCCTACCTCTTCGGCTTGAACAATATCAGCGGAGGCAGGTAATTTACCAGCACGCAAAACGTTTGCCAAATCTACTGCTTCATTAAGTGTGAAAGATCCAGAAATTTCCGAATTTCCACCAGCGATAGGGCCAGATGTTACGCCAGGAGCAGAATACACAATATCATCCAATACAATAGCAATTTGGCCACCCGTATTAAAAGCATTTCCGGTCATTTCCTCCCAATTTTTTGCACCTTTAAGGTTCATCTGCATAGAAACACTTGGATTTCCATTTTGTTGATAAGACTGACGTGCATCAGTAATTACTGCACCACTCAGCTGCGGTTTATTTTCTCTGTTGCCCTTAAGCGCATAGAGTTCTACGAGTTCTATACTTTGAGTATCTTCTTCATTAGTTTGTTGTATTTGAGGAATACCCCAAACAAACTTAACGTAGCGTTGCTCTGGAGAAAGTAGCGCTCTAACCTTTGGGTTATTTAAATAGTCTGAAACTTTTTGCTGATCTTTAGCCTCAAAAGAAGCCAAAACTGGTCCTCCTGAGTACCCTGGAGCACGAATCAAATCAATTAAAGGATTGATCGTTCCATCTTCTCCGGTTTCTGCATCAGTATCACCAATAATATCAGAAATAGCATCCTCATCTGTTTCTGTTGTTGTCTCCTCCTCTGTTGACGTCTTCACAACCTCTTTTAAGACTTCATTGGCTTGAAATAAGAAATTTCCAAATTCATCGCCTTTGTAAGCATCCCAAAACTCCAATTGTGCTGTACTTTGAAGCAGCCCTTTTACACGCTCAACTTCTTTGGCTCCTGGCAATTCTACTAGGATTCGCCCTGAAGTTCCAATACGTTGAATATTGGGTTGAGTTACACCAAATTTATCAATACGTTTTCTAAGGACTTCAAACGCAGAAATAATTGATTCATCAATTTTTGCAGATAAAATTGGTTTTACCTCAGCATTAGTCATGTTAAAAGCTATTTCATCACTAAGGGTTCTGTTGGCAAAAATATCTGGTGAGGCTAATTTGGCCTCTGCATCAATAGTCTCAAACGCAACAAAAAAGTCTTCCAAATAGGTATTTTGACTGTCCTTTTGAAGTTCTTCAGCATCGCTTAGCGCTTTTCTAAAGTTAGGATCTTTACTTTCATTGGCTAATCCTACAAGAATATCTTTCACAGAAATTTGAAGTATCACATTGATTCCACCTTTTAGGTCAAGACCAAGATTCATCGCTTTTTCTTTAACTTCATCGTAGTTATAAGCTGCTACTCCTATATTGAAAACTTCTTGAGTTTTGAGTGAATCTAAATAATTCAATCGTTCTATTGAACGTTTTGAATCATAATCCGTTTCTGTTTCTGCAATTTTATTGATGGCATATTGTTTTGCTTCATCTTCAATTTGGTTTGCCTTAAATGTGAATGATAATTGATAAATACTTACCAATCCAAACAACAGGGCAAATAACTTTACTAATCCTTTATTTTGCATTTTGAATTGTTTTGTTCTGCTTTAATTTTGTAAACGAGCAAATATATGATTTACGAAGTGATTTGCCAATAGATTTTTTATTTTAATAAAAAAAGCACCACAAAATTGTGATGCTTTCTATTTTTTACTATTTCAAATTCATAAGAGACTTACAAATTAAGAAGGCCATTAGTCTTTTTCACCCCCTCAGCGCTTTGTTGAAGATGCTCTTTTTCGGCTGAACTCAGTTCTATTTCTACAATTTTTTCAATACCGTTAGCACCAAGAACAACTGGAACCCCAATACATAAATCACTCAAGCCATATTCTCCATTGAGTAAAGTTGAGCATGGAAATATTTTCTTCTGATCGCAAGCAATGGCCTGTACTAATCCACTTACTGCAGCACCTGGTGCATACCATGCCGAAGTCCCCAAAAGTTTGGTAAGCGTAGCCCCTCCTACCTTTGTGTCTTCTTTTACTTGTTCTAATCGTTCTTGTGAAATAAATTCAGAAACTTTTATACTGTTTCTTGTGGCATGCGAAATTAGAGGCACCATACCAACATCGCTATGTCCTCCAATGACCATTCCATCGATATCGCTTATGGGTGCTTCTAGGGCTTCTGCTAATCTATATTTGAACCGAGCA
>ENA-UZXB01006516-UZXB01006516.1-metagenome-genome-assembly--contig:-Day-2-1m-contig-6516_pt1 | contig 11186 bp, 23 predicted proteins | sample MGYA00260339_ERZ794899 | MGnify/ENA metagenome assembly ERZ794899 | reverse complement strand
AGGTAGGTAGGTAGCTACAGCCATATGAAAAGCCAAAATGTTTGGACGGGGTGAGCCAAATCAAGAACCCCCTATCGAAAAAAAAATGACTTTCTGAAATGGGTAACGTGACGTGAGATGATATATAACCCAAATACTACGGGTATCTGATAGTTTTTGTACCTTTACGAATGGACTACGTGATAGAGATACATAATAGGATACAAATTGGATTTGCGGTTGGATTTAGTTGGTACAGGTTAGACGAGTTAAATGACGTTGGTGAGTTTGTCATTCTACTTGGTTTGATTAGTATAAATATTAAGTACATGAAGGGTGTTAAATAGAGACCAAAAAAACTAATATTAGAGAGCGACAATTATTTTTTCAAAGGACAATCAGGGGACATTCGTGTCTCTTTTTTGTTTTTAGACCAAGGCAAAAAAGTAGCTAGCCGAATGTAGTCGTTTAAATTCGGCTAACATTTATCTCATTTTCTTTGATTTATGTTAACTTTCAACATTTCAATGTTAAAAATATGTTTCTACTTTCCTTGTATTTACTGGGAATATGTTAATATGTTAATATTTAACTTACTTTTATCTAGTAAAAAAATATATAAATATATATTCTCTCTCTCTCTCTATATGGAGGGTCAATTTTTTCGTTTTCAACATTTGACCCCAGGACTGCTTACGCTAGTTTTTTGGAATGAGTAAAGTTCTTTTTTGAAAGTTAAGATATTTGTTGTAGATTTGGTCTCAATTAAAAACAACAATAAACAATGGCAATCGCTATAAAATCAATACCTGTATTAACAGAACAATCTGCAAAAAGATTTTCAACATTAGCTTCAAGAAACTTAGCTAAGAAGAATACTATTGACTTTACTAAACAGTCTAAAACAGCTTCTTTAATTCTAAAGAAATCTAAATTAAAATAATTTTCATTGAGTTTTTTATTAGACCAATGCACGTTTCAAATCTATGATGAGAATATAAAGCACACTTTTTTGGTGAACGATGATGAGGGCATACCTATGGAGTTTGAGAAGGTGGAGGAGGCTGATAGGTTCGCTGAGATATTTAGGAGGAACTCTGTGAATGGTTCTGAGTACACGGTAAAGAAATTAGGATAAAAAATAAAATATGAGTTTAAAGAAAATAAAGCAGGAGTACAGGGAGCACGATTTAAAGGAGCTTCGCATCGCTGCAGTAGAAAACTTCGTTTACGGGTTATTGGGGTCGATACTGGTCGTGTTTATAGCCCAGAGGATGGACCTGATGGTATTGTTGGCGTACATGACGTACTACTTTTACGTTGGAAAGGTTATAAACAGACCGAAGTACGTGACCAGCTTGGGTAAGTTCATCATGTTTCCTGTACCTGCAGCACTGGGTGCTTTTGCTGGTTACAAGTTAGCGTATATATTATCCTCATTAATCTAGGTTAGCTAATAAAAAAATGCTATCTTTGTACTATAATTTAATAAAATCAATATGGAAAACGGAGGGTACACACCAAAAAACTTAATTTTCGACCAAGAAGGTAGGAAAAAACTAATAAAAGGGATTGAGGTAATCTCTGCAGCCGTAAAGAGCACGCTAGGACCATCGGGTCAGACTGTTCTTATAGAGTCACCACACCATACTCACGGGATTACTGTTACTAAGGATGGGGTAACTGTCGCTAAGGCTGTGGATTTGATTGACCCTGTTGAGAACCTTGCGGTTAGGATGATGAAGGAGGCGGCTGACAGGACTGCGACTTCTGCTGGTGATGGAACTACGACAGCGATAGTGTTGACTGAGGCTCTGGTTAAGGGAGGAATGGAGCACATAGTGGATGGTGTGAACAAGACTGAGGTACTCAGGGATATGGTTGAGGAGACTAAGGGAATCATCAAGTCGATGAAAAGCAACTCACGAGCTGTAACGAAAGGAAAACTAAAAGACGTTGCTACGATATCAGCGAATAATGACTCAGAAGTGGGTGGTATTATTGCGAAGGTATACAAGGCTATAGGTAAAAATGGGATTGTCACGGTTGACAAGTCTCAGACATCGGATACTTACTTCGAGACAACAAACGGATTAAAAATAGAAAGGGGCTTTGCTTCAAACTTATTTATAACCGACCAAAAGAAGGACGAATGTATATTCGATGATGTTTATGTGCTGGTCTCAGACTCTGAGATTAGTAATATTCTGCAGATTGAGAATGTTTTAAAACCAATCATTGCAGATGGAAAGAAGCTACTAATCATAGCACCCTGTTCATCAAATGTTGTTAACACGTTAGCAGCCAACAAGATAAAGAGGGATGTTAAGATTTGCGTAGTGCCACCACCATCATTCGGTTACAGGCAGCACGAGTTAATGCAGGACATTGCGTTGACGTTGGGTGCTACCTACTACTCGGAGAAGACTGGGGATGACTTGAGTCACATGACGTATGAAGACCTTGGACACGCCAAGAAGATTATCGTTGACTCGGAGTCTACCGTTATCATCAAGGAGGACGATGTGAATGAGGGAATCAACGAAAGGGTTGAGCAGCTTCAGGAGGCACACAAGAACGCTAAGAGGAAGGATGACAAGGAGTTTATTCTTTCTAGGATTGCGTCACTAATGGGTGGCATTGGTGTGATATACGCTGGTGGAAACACTGACCTTGAGCAGAAGGAACTATACGACAGGATTGACGATGCTGTTTGTGCAGTCAGGTCTGCGATAGAGGAGGGAATACTTCCTGGTGGAGGAATCGCTCTAACAAGGGAGGCTATGAAGCTTGAGGCTAAGAGTACGGTTGCTGCTAAAATATTGGCGAGTGCACTGCGTGCACCTTTAGAGCAGATAATCAAGAACGCTGGAGACGAAGTTTTTGACCCAGCCTTGTTGGAGTATGATGGATACCACAACGGGTACAATGTTAAGACACAGAAGTGGGGTAACATGTACGAGATGGGTGTAATTGACCCTCTAAAGGTTACCAAGAGTGCTTTAGAGAACGCTGTATCAGTTGCTGTGACTATACTTTCAACCAACGCCATCATAACAATGGCAAGAACATACGAAGATAAATAAGAATTATGAAGCCAATAGGAAAATATATATTAGTTAAAAATGTAGAGGAGGAAATAGAAACCTCCTCTGGGCTTCTTTTATCTGCTGAAGACGCAAGTCAGATGAGGTACAAGAGGGCGAATGTTATAAAGCCAGGGAGTGATGTCACCGTAATAAACGATGGCGACTCCATATACTACGATAAAAACGCTGGGTTCACAATGCTGATAGGCTCAGAGACCTACACGGTTATTTCTGAGAGGGATGTCGTTGTTGTTTTATAAAGGCATTCATAGACTTAATCATGTTACGGTATACCTTGTCGGTGTACCTAACATTCTTTTTAAACATTGGATTTCTTTTTTCGCTCATAGGGATTTCTTCTCCGTTGAGCTTCTTATACATGTCTTTAATTATTCTATTCGTTTTGTACGATAGCTTGTAAAGACCTTTTTTGTTACCGTATCTTTTTCTAAAGACCTCAATCCATCCGTCTCTAAGTAGTCGGTCAAACCTTGAAACGTCCCATGATATAAGTTCGTTAAATTCCTGAAATTTATTTTTATCGAAGTAGCTTTCCGAGTATAAAAATATTAGCATTTCTAAGTCTGCTGTTGTTAATCCGTATTTTGATTTTATAAAATATCGGATAACTCTCCAATATTTAAGGTAGTCATATTCTATATTCTTCATTTAATTATATTTATTATCTTTGTAACAAATATAACAATAAAAATTGAAATATGAGTTGTTCTGGTTTAACTGGTGATAGTTTGAAGAAGTGTAAGGCTGCAGCAGCTAAAGCACAGAAAAAAAAGGAAGAAACAAAGGCTGATTTCTCGAAGTCTATGGTCGACCTTAACAGTTCTGCGTTTAAGAATAAAGACGTTCAGACTTGGCAAAACAAGGCATCAGCTCAAAAGAGAGGTGTCAGAAGTACTCTAACTGGATTAAGAGGGCTTGGTCAAACTACTCGTATTTCAAGACTAGCTAAAAGAAAGAAAAAGTAATGGCTTTAGGAAGAACGGCACAGTACTATAAAGATAATCCAGAGGCTAGGAAGAAGAAGAACGAGTATCAAAAGAAGTACAACAAAAGTAAAAAGGAGAGAGCTAGAAGGGCTGACCTTGTGAGGCTGAATAGAGAAATGGGTACTTATGGCAATGGCGATAAGAAGGATGTTTCTCACAAGAGCAACGGAAAGGTAACCTTAAGACCTCAGAGTAAAAACAGGGGTGATACTAATGATACCAAGGGAGATAAAAAAGCTAGAGGTAAAAAGAAAAAATAATAACTATGAAAAATAAAGTAAGAATACCAAACGGGATGACAGCTATTCAGGTTGCTCTTAAGGATAAGCAAGAAAGAAAAGAGGCTAAGAAGGTTTCTATGATTGCTAGAGGAGTTATGAGGGGTGAAATGATGGGTAATATGATAGAGATGTCTATGAAAAAAAAATAAATACTATGAAGAAAACAATAAAACCTTATTTCAGTGCTGCTATCAATAAGCTTGGTTCTCCTGAAAAGCTGGGACTGCCGTCTCAGAAAACGATTATGAAATCAGCTTACATGAGTAAGTGCGGTAAAAAGAANNATGCCTAAAGATGCCTGTTATAGAAAGACGATGAAGAGCTACGGCAAGTGGTCAGCGAGAGCTGCCCAGGCTACAGCTAAGTGTCGTAAAGCTAAGGGTAAGGTGAAGAAGTCTACTGCAGGTTCTAACCTAAAGAGATGGACTGCTGAAAAGTGGGTTGACACCAAGACAGGTAAGCCATGTGGTACAGGAAGTAAAAGTGAATACTGCAGACCGTCAAAAAGAGTCTCTTCCAAGACACCTGTTACTAAGTCAGAGATGTCTAAGAGTACTCTTAAGAAGAAGCAGTCTGAGAAGAAATCAATAGGTAAGCAAGGAGCAGGAGGTAAAAAAGTTTCTGCTGTAAGAAAAAAGAAGTAATATGCCGACAAAAAGTAAAATGAAGTGTAACGTAGTACGTTCAAGTACTAGACCAGGGAAGAAGAGAATGGTTAAGGCTTGCGAGAACGGTAAGGAGAAGCTAATTCACTTTGGAGCAAAGGGTTACGGACATAATTACTCTGCTGCTGCTAGAAAGTCTTTTAAGGCTAGGCATAAATGTGGTACAGCTACCAGTAAGCTTACTGCTAGATATTGGGCTTGTAAAAATTTATGGGCAGGAAAGGGAGGTTCGACTAAGAGTTCTCCGAAAAATAAAAAAGGAAAATATTAACATGGGAAGATTACTAGTAAAAATAGGGTTAAAGATTCAAAAAGGTTGGAGTGATTTTAAAACATGGTGGAACTTACAGATGTGTAAGCTAATGTTTGGAGAAAAATCATGTCCTAACAAGATATGTATTTGTAAAAAAAAGTAATATGAAATCAAAAGGATTCGGGGACACGGTTGCTAAGATAACAAAGGCAACAGGAATTAAAAAGGTTGTAGAAAAGGTTTCTGCAGCAACAGGTAAAGACTGCGGATGCAGCAAAAGACAGGATACATTAAATAGGGTTTTCCCATATAAAAAATAAAAAAAATGGCATATCAAAAATTACAAGCAAGCAAGGCAGTTCTTGTTGTCCCTAGTGACACGGTAAACATACCAAACCCATCTTCACCAGATGGAATTGAGAACAACGGAAACGTATTGTACGTTGGAACAGGAGGACCTTTAAAGGTTAGGACTGCTGGAGGTGATGATGTTACTTTCGAGAATGTTCAGGATGGTACTTTTATACCAGTTCAAGTTGTTAGAGTTTTTGCTACAGGAACTAGTGCAGATAATATTATAGCATTATGGTAATAGGAATAATAATAGCTATATAGTATGTACACACAAACAACAACCTTTCTAACAGATAATGTGGTGGTTAACTACGTTTTTATTAAAAAAAAGAACTAAAATGATAGTAGAATTTTTTAAGATGAACTGGGATAACATTGTTATTGCTTTAGGCGGAGTTGGTGCTTATTTCGGAGGTTTAAAGATGAAAAGCATTAACGAAAAGAAAGCTGGAAGTGATGCAGTTGTTTCAATGCAAGCTGCTTACAATGAATTTGTAATAGACCAGAAGGAAAGATACACAGAGTTAAAAGAAGAGTTGAATTACGTTAGAAGTGAATTAAAGTTGGTTAAGGAAGAAAGCCGAGATTTAAAAGAAGAGGTTAAAACCTGGAAAACTAAATACAATTCTTTAAAGAGAGAATTTGAAAAATATAAAAGATTACACAAATAATGAAATTAACTACTAATTTTACTTTAAGAGAATTTGAATGTAATGACGGAACGACTGTTCCTGAGAAGTATATTTCAAATGTCAATAAATTAGCTTATAACTTACAAGTGCTAAGGGATGAGTTGAAAAAACCTATTCATATAAACTCAGGCTACAGGCATCCAGCTTACAATAAGAGAATAGGAGGGGCTAAATTCAGTCAACATCTGACTGCTTCTGCGAGTGATATTACCGTGAGGGATATTACACCAAAGAAATTAGCTAGAACTATCTTAAAACTCATTAAACAAGGCAAAATGAATGAGGGAGGAGTTGGTCTATACAATGGATTTGTTCACTACGATATTAGAGGAACGAAAGCAAGGTGGGATAACTCAAGTTTGTTTAATTTTTGAAACAAAATAAAATAAAATATGAAACTAACAAGCATAATACTAATAATTTTCATATTTATTTCTTGCAGTCCTATTCAAAGGCATGCTCGGATAGTTAAAAAGTTTCCTTACGTTCATAGGGTAGATAGTGTTAAATTAATTGATACGATTAGGATAAACACGAATAAGGTCATTTCAGACACTGTAGTGCATGAAAAGTACTTACTCGACACAATTGTACTAACCAAGGATAATCTTACCGTAAAGGTTCTTAGATTCAGGGATTCGATATATATTAACGGAGAATGCGACACTATATTTGTTGAGAAAATAATTGAACGAAATATTCCAGTGAAGTATTACAAAGAAAATAAAAAGAATACATTTTACTGGCAAATTTTTGCTGTAATTTTGATATTAATAATCATATATACTAAAAGATAATTTTTAGTATCTTTGTATAGTTTAAAAAAAAAGACATGGCAATAATACCTGGAGGAAAAAGATTTATAGGGATATCAGAGAATGTAGACTTAACAGAAAAAAAGTCAGCACTAATAAATTCAAAGACTGAACCGTACACAATGTCGGACATTGTAGATACTGTAGCAGCAAGTGGAGGTGGCGGTAAGTTTGTTGATGGAACGAACCCTTTAGACGCAGTTTACACAACTGGTAATGTAGGAATCGGAACAACAACACCAACTGAAGCTTTACAAGTAGTAGGAAAAATATCATTAAACGATGGTGGAAACTCTGTATATTTAGGAGATAGCTCTGGTACAAATGATGTTACTGCAAACAATAGAAACGTAGGTATTGGTGGAGAAGCATTGAATGCAAACACAACTGGAGTTAGTAACGTAGCTATCGGTTATCAATCCTTACGTCTTAACACAAATGGAGCTCAAAATGCATCGGTTGGAACTTTTTCTTTATGGAGCAATGTAGGAGGAGTAAGTAACACAGCTATTGGTTATCAGTCATTATTTTTTAACACAACAGGAAGTAATAACGTAGCAAGTGGATTACGTTCATTACGTTCTAATACATCCGCAAGTAGCAACGTAGCAATTGGATACGAAGCATTATTTGATACCACGATTGGAAATAACAATGTAGCTTTAGGTACTCAGGCTGGGGATATTAACACGACTGGAGATAAAAATGTTTTTGTTGGTGCTGAGTCAGGACCATTAAATATAAGTCAAACTAATCAGATTGTGATAGGATATCAAGCAGTAGGTAAAGGAAGTAATACTGTAACGATAGGAAATCCTAATATAGTTGAAACTGTACTTAGAGGTACTTTAAACTTAGCTGACTTGCCAACTTCAGCTACTGGATTAAGTGCTGGAGATGTTTGGAGAGATGGGAATGATTTAAAAATAGTATAAAAAATACACAAATATGACATCAGAAGAAGTACAACAAAGCATATCTGCAGCTTACGATAGCGTAAATATTATCAACGAAATGATATTAATAGAATCACCAACAGAAGATGATTTAGATATTATTAGAAGAAACAAGGAGCATCTTTCAATAATGATGGCTAAAACTTGGTTTGCTAAAGCTTTAACGTCTGAACAGACTGCAGAAATAAATAGTGTATCTTTGTAATTAAAAGAGATTACTATGGGTAAAATAAGTCAATATACGAATGACACGGAAGTTGTGGGTTCTGATAGGTGGATTGGAACTGATTCACAGTCCAAAAATTCTACTAAAAACTTTACAGCCCAAAAGGTAGCAACTTTTCTTAACAATCAAAACCGTATTGATAATCCTGACTTACATTATAAGTATCAAGATAAAACAGGGTCAGATGTTAGGGAGCTAGGTACTATATCTTTTTCGTCTACTTTAGGTAATACAGTACCTCTTAGTTCTATATCGACATTTATGTTGAGTGAAAGAGTGTTAGGGGGAGCTGATGATGTAAGTTCTTTTTACACTAATCCACTTATAGGTTCTACCGTAATGATTAGTAATGGTAGTAATGTTTCTCAGTTTGGAATATACAAATGGGATTCATCGGTTCAAAATGTATTAGAGCCTACGTTCTACGATATAGGATTAACCTATGCTACAGGGAACGGAAACTTAGTAGAGGATAACAACTATATAGTTTCAATACTTTCATACGGAGCAACTGGAGATAAAAACTTTGTGTTTAGTCAAACCGTAGCTTCTAACACTTGGATTATAAACCACACGCTAGATAAATTTCCTTCGGTATCCGTTGTAGATTCAGCAGGAACTGAGGTGTTTGGTCAGGTACAATACGTAAACTTATCAAGAATAACAATAACATTTTCTTCAGCATTTGCAGGAGAGGCATTCTTAAACTAAAACAATGGCAATAAAGTATCTAAACAATCTTTCGTTAGAGAATAATGAAATACAGAACGTAAAAATTCAAAATCTAGCATCAGACCCTGTAGTATCAGGTCAAGGACAGCTTATTTTTAATACAGCTTCAACAGCTCTTAAATACTATGACGGTACTAGTTGGATATCTGTAGGGAGTTCTTCGGGTACTGTTACTTCTGTAGCAACAGGAGAGGGATTAACAGGAGGAACAATAAGCACTTCTGGAACGATAAGTTTAAAAAATGCTGCGGCATTTACAAACAATGCTATATTGAAATGGGATAATACTGGAACTCAATTTATTGACTCCTCTATAGTGGATAGCGGAACTAATGTTACGATAACAGGAGGGTTAACTGTTACTGGTACTATTACAGGTACTGTAAGTACAGCAACTGCCTTAGCTACAGCTAGAAACTTCTCTATATCTGGAGATATGACAGCGCCTACTGTTGCATTTGATGGAACTGCGAATGTTGTATTATCGAGTACTTTAGCGACTGTTAACTCTAATGTAGGGACTTTTGGAACTGCATCATCTGTAGGGACTTTTACTGTAAATGGTAAAGGACTTATTACTGCAGCTTCTAGTACGACTATAGCAATAACAGCATCACAGGTTACAGATTTTGCGACTGCTGTTGATACTGAGGTTGCAACAAGGGAGTTTGCTGCTAATATAGGAAATGGTAGTTTAACGTCATACGTTGTTACTCATAATTTAGCTACTAGAGATGTTGCTGTTCAGTGTTACAATGCAACAACATTTGAGACAGTTTTTTTAAGTGTTGAAAGAACTACAACTAATACAATCACTCTGGCAACTACGGTTGCTCTTGCTACAGCAGCAGTTAGGGTAATAGTAACTAAAATAGGATAATATGCCAATAGAATTTAAGGATTCGATAGATGTTGATGGAAATATAAAAGCAAGTCAAGCCTTTATTGACTCCAATGATTCTGCAGGAACTATAGGTCAAATATTAACATCTACAGGTAGTGTAAGTCAGTGGTCTGATGTAGTACCAGGAGCGTCAACACTTGTAGAAATAGCGTGTAAGAACACTTCAGGCGGAACTATAACAGTAGGTACACCTGTATATCAAACAGGTACTGTTGGTGCAACAGCCATAATAGAGGTAGCTCCTGCAAATGCTTTAATAAGTGCAAGTAATTATCCAGCTATTGGATTACTTAAAACTACATTAGTAAACAATGATGTTGGCTTTGTGGTAATCACTGGAGCGTTAACAAATATTATAACATCTCCTATTGATGGAACTGTTCCAACTACAGGAGATACTGTATATCTAAAATCAGGAGGAGGACTTACGTTAACTAAACCTACAGGAGAAGATAACGCTATTCAAAACATGGGACTTGTTGGTAAGGTATCAACAGGAACTTCAGGTTCTATTACGGTGTCATCTATAATGAGGGCTAATGATGTTCCTAACCTTCCTGAAGGAAGAATTTGGATTGGAGATGGTAATACATTAGTTTCTGATACAGTGTTTGTAGACGAGCCTAATTTAAGATTAGGAATAGGAACAACTACACCAACAGAAAAACTTGAGGTAAGTGGTAATATAAAGGCTGAGGGAAGTGTGCAAGTTGGAGATAACACAGATAGTGCTACAGCTTCAAATGTAGGTGCAATGAGATACAGCACGGATGGTTCAGCAAGTTATGTAGATATGTCTATGGAGGTAGCAAGTGGTACTTATGAATGGGTTAACATAATTACAAATACATTTTAAAAAATATATAATATGGCTAAAAAATATACATCCGATTTGTTTGTAAAAAATGGAGGTACTGAGTCTGAGTTCTTAATGGCTGATGGTAGTGTTTCCTCTGGTGGTGGTGGTGGTGGTTCTGCTCAAGTTTTCTCATATACTTTCGCTTCTAATCATTCTGGAAATAATACTTCATTTTATTATGTGTTTAGAAGTAAATCAAACAGTAATATGATTACAAGATTTGACACTTGGACACAATGGTCTCCACTTTATTATGCAGATTTAGCTATGCCAGCTAATTGTTTTTTAAAAAGTTTTACTATTAGAAGTGTAGATAGTTCTCAGTGGGCAAGTGGTTTGCAGATTAGAATGAAAATATTTAAAAACAGATATAC
>ENA-UZXB01006009-UZXB01006009.1-metagenome-genome-assembly--contig:-Day-2-1m-contig-6009_pt1 | contig 11192 bp, 17 predicted proteins | sample MGYA00260339_ERZ794899 | MGnify/ENA metagenome assembly ERZ794899 | reverse complement strand
TTAATAATCCAATTCATAAGGCCAGCAGTCATTATACAGTTGTTCTTCTCGTTTAAATGCTTCACGTTCCCAGGGTTGGTTCTCATATTGGTATCCGTCTGCGTTACGGCCTTTCCACTTAAACTTACAACCAGTACCATCAAGTTCTTTTCGGAAGTATTGTTTCACATGAACCATTTCATGGGCAAGTGTCTGCATCATTTCTGCATACTTTACTTTAGTACCTTCACACTTTCGAGCAATGTTAATCTCTGCATAACCTTCTTTGTTACAACCCCATGCATTACCTAATTGACCTTCTTGATCTGTAACAAAATTAATTTCAATAACCTTGGAAGTCATTCTGTTTATACCAAGAGACTTACATAGGTTGGCCAAATAGGTGTCTATAAGACCAGTATTCTTACCCTTTACTTGACCATTTAAAATGAATATCGGCATGTTTTACTTCTCTGATTAATTAATATGTGTATATTATACTACGGCTAATATCTGTTTGTCAACACTTTTTTTAGAACATTTTAAACTATGCATATAACTCTTTGTTATAACCATACTGGTCTAGGAGATCCTTTATCTCCCTAGACAGACGAGCGTACTCGCTATTGTAATACGTTTCGTTGTAGGCCTCTTCAGCCTCTATGAGCATGGCCAGGTCGTTCCAAAGGTTTGATATTTGAGCATTGACTGTCTGCATAGTTCTTCTCTCTGATCGGTTAATATGTGTATATTATACTACCATATATACACTTTGTCAACACTTTTTTAAGAATATTTTGGAATAACGTTATAACTTAGGAGAATAAATGGTTATAAGTTCGTCTTTGCCTTTAACTTTGATATTACCAATCTCCTCGCACTTATACTGTGCAGGCAACTGGTCTCTAGTGAATGATGATATGATTGTCTTATATTCTACATACTCGTGCCGAGCGGCAGTTGCCTCGAGACGGGCTGCAAGGTTGACTGCATCTCCAATGACTGAGTAATCGAATCTGGATTCAGAGCCCATGTTACCAACAATGCAATCGCCGGTGTTAACGCCAGTACCGACATTAATATCAGGAAGACCTCTTGATTTATATACTTCTTTAAGTTCATTGGTTTTAGCCTCTATTTCTATGGATGATTTAACTGCCATCTCAGCATGATTCTCACATGGGATAGGTGCATTCCAGAATGCCATAATACAATCTCCCATATACTTATCTATTGTCCCACCATTATTTAGAATAATCTTTGTCATGGCGTCTAAGAATTCATTGACCAATTCTACCAATCCTTCGGGGTCGTCATTATTCTTATAGTGCTCACTGATGGGGGTGAACCCACATATATCCATAAACAAGAAGGACATCTCTTTTCTTTCACCCCCAAGGGCCAAGAGTGATGGATCTTTCTGTAACATATATACCATATCAGGCGACAAGTAAGTTCCAAATTGTTTCTTAATCTGCTGTCTCATCATAAACTGTTTATAGAAATTATTAAATGACGCAGAAGTGAAGGTTAGTATATATAATATTATAGGATAACTAATATCAAGGAGATATCCAAATTCACTCCAAGAGAACATTGCGCCGTAGACAGATAACCCAACAACGGCAAAGAAGGTTAAACCACTACTCCAAATTGGAAGATAATAAACTGCTCCTACAATTAGAAGAGCCCCAATTAGAGAAAGACCGATCTCCAGAATATCAGCCCAAAGTGGACGGGTTATCAGATCCTCATTCATTATTGTCTGCAGAACAGATCCTTGAATCTGATGAGCCGATTTTAATCCTTGAGAAGTCGGAATCTGAGAAGCTAGTCCTTTTGCAGTTAGACCAACAAGAACAGTCTTACCCTGAAGGTCAGGTAGAAGTTCCCCGTTATATTCTATATCCTGAAAACGGTATGTAGGATTAATCCATATAGAACCATTTACATCAGTTGGTATTCTAAACGGCCTTAGTATAATCTCTTCTAACCCTATCTCACTAACCTTTACAGTATATGAAATCTTTTCATTTAATACTCTTATTGTCTCTAGTGCAAATGAGGGATATAGTTCACCATTGATTTGAGATATAAGAGGTATTCTTCTCACTACACCATCAACTTCTGGCATGGCATTAATTAAACCGTGTCCCCATGCACCTGCTTCTATCTCTGGTATGTTGGTTACCAATCCTTTATATCTTATTACATGATTCAATGGGTCACCAGTACCGAATGTTGCAGTTCCCACATAAGGTGCCTTTGCACTTCTACCACTATTATCTGCATCTTGTGAGAGTATGATTCCATTATCTTTTACCCATGAGGCAAAGACTTCATCACCACCAAATCTATCAGGCTCTGGAAACATAATAGTAAAACCAATCATACCTGCATTGGCATTTCTTAAATCTGATATTAATTGTGCATACTGCTGACGTGGAAAGGGATACTGACCGAATACTCCAAGTGATTCTTCTCCTATATTTAAGAGAACAACTTGATCTGATTCTTGTACGGGTAAAGAATTAATATACTGATCGAATGTATTAAGTCTTGTTTGTTCTAATATTATTGGATCTTGTGTTCTAGTAAATACTATAAGGCCGATCAAGGCAATAGTGGTCCAAATACTAGTTAAATATTTCATTAGCTAAATTTTCTTTGAACCCATTTAAATATTGCATAAATGGATAGACCATAGAAGGCCAAAACTGACATAGGTAATGCGATATATGCTAATTCCCATGGTGAAAGAAATAATACTTGCCATGTAAAATCTGCAACTGCTTGGGCATCACTTATACTTTCTGGTTGAATTGAGTCAGGAAATTCTATTTCGTTTTCTTCAAAGAGTTCTAATATATCATCATATTCTTCTTCGGTTAAACACTCATAAAATTCTGGAGGGCATTCTGAATATGCCATAATTAATCCTGTGTTACTGATGTACTACAACCACCGACTGTCATACAATCGACTGATATAGTATAGTTCTGTGTACCATTAGTACCAAATTGTAATAATGTTAAGTCTGTTCCATATAAACCATCAAGTGTTATATTAGCAGTATGTTGTGCACTAGTCCCTTTCTGACGAACATACACATCGTTATTATCATTGTATATTGTAAGGTCTAAATCTTTCGGCCCGTTGCCTTGCTGCTTAACTTGGACTTTATTATAGTCACCTGCCAAATGCAAACCAAAATCATGTCCATCGGTAGCATTATGCTGGTTTGTTTGTTGAACAGCTAAATCGTTATAGTCACCATACATTGTAATATCTATCTCGTGGCCGCCGGCCTCACTACCATCATGAGACCAACTTAAATCTGTTTCTGAATCTAAGGTATTCCATACAATACCTTGCCCTAATTTCATTTGATTACCTGTACCATCTACTTCATCAAATGTAATTTTATTGGGATAAGTATATGAAGAATGAGAGTTGTATTGAACTAAATACATATCCAAACTAGTGGCAGTAATATACGAATTACCATCTAGCATTTTAATTTCGTTACTATGTCCAATTTGGTCAATTCCTAACTGAAAATTATCTCCTGATTGTTCTAATGAAATAATGTTATCATCTGCACAGATTTGTGCTGAAAAGAAAATTATTAATACTGCTATTCCTAAATGTGTTCCTGTTATCTTCATATTAATTTACCTGGTTTATATAGATAAGTATATCTTCGCTTTCATTTCCGGTTATAATTCCTTCCCACGTTGGAGTAATAGTATCAAGTGTAAAATTACCACCGGCAGAAATCTTTATTCTTATAACGCCGTTTATATTTCTATATAGTACTAAATTACCATCTTGTAAAAAAACATTAAACTGCGACTCTTCATTAAACCCACGGGAAACACCTTTGAGATCAAACTCACCTAGTGTATCAAATAAGTCTGAGGAATCTATAATATCCAAAACATCGACTAAGTAATCAACACTTAATTCATCAATATCTAGCTCATTAAAGTCTGACGGTTCTGATTCTTCTAATTCGTCTTTTTCTAATTCGTCAAACTCTAAGAAATCAACATCAAGTAAACCACCATCCTTATCTTGCTCATCTGCCATCTCTTCTTTTATCTGATCTTCTACTTCGGGTGGCGGTGCAACAATAAACATATTATCAATTAAAGCTGGTGTAATACCATTAATCGTTACTGTTTGTGTAGGTGATTGGTCTAAAGAAGTTACCATAGTTGCTGCATATGCTTCTTTTAATGTAACAGTGCCGCCTTCGTTTGAAACTATTATTTCTCCAGATGGATCACCATTATCATCTGGTAATAATATTATTAGGCTTCTTCCTAATTCATCTACGGTTGTAGTAAAATCTGTTCCTCTTACTGCAATTGAAGCTGTAGGAGTCTTAATATCAATATTTGCTTTATTTATTAACCCTAATCTTCCTGAGGCAAATCTTGCAGTGCCCATTGTAAACTTCATACTCATCTTTGAGAGTGAAGGGTCTGGATCATAATATATTTCATCTATTAAAACTTCGGAGTGTTCTTTAAGTGATAATTGAGCCTTATCTAAGAATTCAATTAACATGCGACCGTTTCCAGTCTTGGCCTCATCATTTAATTCTACGGGGATAAGACTACCCTTTAATTGTATCTGCTCATTATTACGAACAATCTGTCCGATTCCCGTTGACTCTACTATATCACCAATGGAATTTGCTTCAACTCCACTGGCGAATAGTATAAGGCTAACTATCGTTAGCTGCGTCTTTCTGATTAATTTGTATAGTAGCATTATCTGATGTAATATCCAAATTGATGACGGCATTAGGAGTTGCACAAGGCGCCCCACCAACACAAGTACCTGAAATTTGATTAATATCAACGTCACCACTATCTCCATTCCACTCTACAGTTAATGATTGAGAACCATCGTTTTGTAGTGTGTTGAAGTTATTGCTGTCGCCAGTAATATCAAAGTTCCAAGTTATATCATCAGATTCAAAATCTAAATCAAATACGTTTGAACCACCTAATAGAATTAAATCAGCATCTAGTCTTTCTGCACTTGCTCCAACTTTACCTTGATCAATATCAAATGTATTACTGTCTCCAGTAATAGCAAAGGCGTAATTAGAAGAATCTGAACTACCCGTATCTCCGATATTCCAATCCACTTCGTTTGAATCTCCAGTTGTGGAGAAAGTCAAAGAAGATGAATCTAAAATTAAAGGACCGAATATTAAGTTCTGATTACCAATCATATCTATGTCAAAGGTTAAAGATGAACCCACTACTGTCATATCAGAACCACTTGATGAAAAATCATCCAGACCAATTTTGTTACCATAACCTACTTGGTCGATATATAGTGTCAAAGTATCACCTGTCTGGTCTATTCTAATTTCATTGTCATCAGTGGCTTGTGCGAAAACAAACGATGATAACAATCCAACAATAGTTATACTTAAAAGTTTATTCATTTTCGTTTTCCTCTTTTTGTGCGTGTCTTTCGTTTTTGCCATCAAATTGATGTGGATGACGATGACCCGCGGTTATATCCCAGAATTTACGGTCATGACCCTGGTAGATTAATTCCAAAACTGCAGCTTCGATTGCAGATCTCACTGCATATGTTACTGACTCATTATTACCCACTCCGTCCTCATATTCTATAAGTTGGGTTCCCTGTTCAATAAATCTGAACACGTCACCACCACCGCCGTAAGATAGCACCGACTTCTTACTCTGGACGTTTAATAATATTTCACCTGTTAATACTGATACTGCTCTCACAGAAACGGTTATAACATCTTTACGATACATTGTACTAAAACCTATACCAAGTGTTCGTGCGCCTCGGCCACCTGTTTCGGTATTAGTATCATAACCAATAATTCCTCCCTCTATAATCATTCCAGCGAATAAGAGAGGCCCAACTCCTTTTGGATCAACACCATTTACTTTGGCGACATCTTGCCTTGTTGACCTTACTATTTGTCTTTCTCTGACTAGGTTATCAATACCTTGTCTTTCTACTACTCTAAACCATGTACCACCACCGGCAGTTTTGAGAGCATCTATTAATAATTCTGTTCCACCTTGTGTTACTGCAGTAGAAAATGATGCAATATTATCTACCGATTTTCTCTGTCCGGTTAAATCTTTAAATGAATAAACTGCAACAACAGGTTTGTCCTTCGCGGGTGGTAGATTTAATAAGTCCACATACGCAGGTAATCTAACAGCTGTTGGTTCATCTATACAAATGTATTTTCTGGCCATGGTTTTTTGTAGACCCATTTGTAAGTGTCTATTAAACCCTTCATCATATTCTCCTGCTAAATCATTACAGTCTTCTGGATTCGGACTCCATTTAGGAACCGATGCACACCCACTAAGTAATAGCAGTATGGCTAGATATTTAACCACCGTCAGAGTCCTGACCAAAGTTACCAGAACCTACTGGTATTTCAATAACTGTAGTAGTTCCATCAGAATCTACAATAGTCATTTTAATAAATTCAGAGCCATCTTCATTTGTAATTACTTCATAGGTTACTACGTTACCCTCTAAAGTAAAAGAACCATATCTTACAGAACCATCATTACTAAACATAGATTCTACTAGTTGCTTAGACATTTGAGCATATATTCTGCTTTCTAAGTTTCTAATAAACTTTGCCATGGTGGTATTCGCTTCTTCTCTTTCTGCTGCCTTTTTTGCAGCTTCCATAGCATCCTGTATTTGTTTCTTTCTACTATGTTCTTGATTCTCAATAGTTAAATAATGTGCTCCAGTTCCTGACCCAGAAAAAGATGGGTTCTTAAATCCAAATTTTATCTCATCTGCAAATACTGCTGGTGCCATAAACATAAAAGCAATTACTAATTTAATCATCTTTGTTTTTTGCATTTTTCTTCTCATTCTCTTTATACTCTAATACTACGTTCACTTTCTGTTGTAATCTAATTAAATCTTGGTCGAGCATTCTTACTCTATCAATGACTCTGATTAATGCAAAGTGCATCTTCTCTAACTCTGGTTCTATATGTTCAGATATAAAAGTCCAGATATAATATAGAAAGTAACCAAAACCAATACATGCTACAATTGGAAATCCATAATCAGAAATAGCTTTGACTAAATCTTCCATTAGTCTCGCCTTACGTCTATAGTACCATCCTCAACAAAATTTTCAGCGCGTGCTACTCTTTCTATATCTGGCCTTAATTCTAATGCACTACTTACTAACATATCAATCTTAATCATTTCATTGGCCATTGTTCTTGCTCTATTTTCTAAAGATTCAGCAAAGATTGTTAGAGTTTTAATCTGGCCGACTAAACCCTCTAATATCTGTTTAATGATTAGGAAAATAAAGACGCCCATAGCTAATGCCCCAGCAATAGGAGCACCGACCTGAGCAATTAAATATAAAAAATCGGCCATGTAAGTATTTATAACCTACACGGCCTTAATTGGTATTTAGTTAAGAACTAACTAAATTAATTTCATTCCAAGATTTATGCCAGTCAGAGTGGCGGAAAAGAGCTCTCTTTTCACTACACCAATACCAACCTTTACTCTCTTGTTCTTCTTGTGGAATAACAGACTCTACTTTTATAGGGCCTCTAATCTCTCCATGAGTCTTTCTGCTCGATTTGTCACTTGTTTGTACCATCTTGAATCACGACCTTCTACAGCCGCCTCCTGCCAATCACCACACTGCAGCGCTGCATTGTGCTTATTAAATTTACTCAAGCGCGTGAGTCCCATATTGAACATCATGTTCGCAATGACCTGTTTCACTTCTTGGGGATATCCGTCCCATCCTTCGTGTAATTTTTTACAATCTTCGATTACTGTTTCTACGTCCTTGGCAAAACAGTCAATGACTCTATCCTCTGCCACTGCAGTACCGACCTCCAGCCCATGTTCTGGGTCTCCTTCGAGTACCAAGTGTCCAATGCCAAATGTAGCATAACCGAGGTGATCATGATAAATTTCATTTACTTGTCCCTCGTCTATAATTAATTGTTCTCTTAATTGATCTACATCAATATCTGTATCTTTATTCCACATAAATTTTTACCTCAATTTATTTATATAGGTTTGTTTGTTCATCCGTATCAAAATAGTTATTTGGATGAGTTTCTTTTACTTTATTTATAGTATCTATTGTGTATTTAGAACTTATATTAAAGTTAAAATTAATTACTGTTTTTCTTTTTGTTACTTTTGGTGATTTGTGTATACAGGATGCTGGAAAAATTAATAGCTGTCCTTCTGATACATCTGGTTGAAACTCATTACCTTCGTAATCTTGTAATAATGTTTGTCCACCTTCTGGTAAATCTACATAATATACACCTACCCATTGGCAAAAAGAATGGTTATGCCAATTATCATAATCACCTTTATCCATTCTATGAAACCACATCATATCAACATTAATCTGATAATTTAATTTTGTTTCTGGTCTTACTGCAACTTCTCTTGCAAATTGTTTTACTAAAGGAGCAACTCTCTGCCAAAAACTTATTTTATATATTTGGTCATCTGATTCATCTATAGCTTGTGGTGGTATATCTACATATCCAGTAAGAGCTTCTGGCTCATACCATGTTAAATATTGTCTTGATTTTTGAAACTCTGGATAATTTGCATTAATTGATTTAGAATGATTATAACCATCATAATGACTCACAGGTTGTTTTTGAGATTGTTTACCTTTAGGAGTAGAGTCTATTAAAGCTCTTAACTTTTGATTTAAATCCAAATGATTATTTGGTGTATATGTCCAATAATTCATTATGATGGGTCCGTATTAAATGTCCATGTAGTTGTTTCTTCAACTTCCTTTATAAACTCTTTAGATATATTATAATCAGCTATTATAGTACCACAACCTTTTCCAGCATCAACACCATAATTAGAAACAAAGAATTTACCATTAATTAATTCTAAGTTATTTGGTATAGATACATTATACTTTTTATGTAAATGAAATGGGTATTCTTCGTTTTTATCTACATTTGTAATTAATAGTTTATCACATATTTTATCTTTCCATGCTTTATCAAATAAAGATATGTCATCAGTCATACCTTTTATATAATCCTCGCCAGTCATAAATGTTGGAGTACTATTAAATATATCTGGTCGTACATTTATTTCTAAAAAATACCATTCACCAGTAGAGGTATAAGCACCACAAAAACTTCCTTCGTAATTGCCGCCTATCTTTGCTATCTTTTCTAAATAGGGTCCAGCTTCTTTTCTTATAATAATATCTACTTCAGGTTTTAATGGTTTAATGTATGAACCTATGTACCAAACAGTTTGGTCTATTGTTTTATTTAAATTTTCACCTATAATTTCTTGTGTATGCGTAATCCTATATTCGCCATTTACGATTACAAAGAATACATTTGTTTCTATCATATTACCAATATATTCTTCTATAAAATACTCTTCATTAATATTGCCACTTTGTGGGTGCATAGAAGATTTTACTTTTTCTATTGCCCTCTCTGCATCTGCTTCATTAAATAAATTTACAGCTGGTGACCAAACATGAGCAGGTTTTTCTATAACAGGAAAGGTAAGATTAGTACCATAATCTGTATCAGAATATTTTCCTTGTTTTATTATATCAGGTGTTTTTAAACCAACACCATCTGCCATTCTTTTTGCAAATAATTTATCTGTTTCTAATCGTGCAGCTTTTTCAGAAGGACCGATATATTTCATTTTATTAGCAAAATGTGTATGTAAATAAGCTTTTGTTGGGTCTGCAACTTGAAGTATATCAATATTATAATAATCAATAAACTTTTCAATATAACTTATTACATCTTCTGGTTTACCTTTTATATAGTCATTGTCTTCTGGTGTTAATGTATAAATTCCACAAGCATTTTCATAACTAGTTGAACCATGCCAATTACTATAAACATTATGCTCTTTATTTTGAGCTAAATGTAATAGTGTATGGAAATGATTTTTAGGTATTTGAATATTCAGTATGTTCATAATAAAAGGTTTGTGTTATGCTGTTTGTATAAAAACAGTAAAGCATAAAGGGCTGTCAGTTACATCTGTTCCCCAAGGTGTAGTTGATATTGGTGCGTTTTTATGTGGTATACTAGAATCAAATGAAAGACATTGATTATATGCAAAGGTTTTTGATGCAATATCAGTAAGTTTATCTGATGAAAGTTTTAAATAATCTTGCATTTCAGCTGATTCATCTAAATATTTAGCTTCATAAAATTCAAACCATGCTGACTCTGTTGCAACATCGTCTGGAGTAATATAAACATTTGCAATATAATCTACTTTCATACTAATATCTTTTAAAAGTAACCACTGGTCTGTATGAACAAATGGTAAATTAGAAGAGGTAGTATTATATTGGCAATAAGTTTTATAATCCCTAACCGCCAATCCTAGATGTCTTTGTACTTCAGTAATTACTTCTACTGAAGCTTCACCTAAAGCGCTCTCATCTCTTGATACGTCTCTACTTATATGACAAACCCACTCTTCTCCACCATCTAATATTTCTGGATGGTTTTCATTTGTATAATAATCTAGTGTAAGAGCTTGTGCTCTTACATCATCTGGGCTGCTAAGTATGTTAATTGTTTCTTTTAAAAATTTTGGCATGTCATTCCTTAATTAATATGTAAATGTCCAGGTTCCTGAGGACCAAGAAGTATACTGAGCATTTGTTGCTGGAAAAAGTCCATGAGTATATCCATTTACTGATAATGCAGTTCTATTAAAAGTTGTTCCATCAGGTAATTCAACACTAGTCCAAGATGTATTCAGGCCGCCACTCCATACCATCTGAACACGATTGTTTCCATCAATCTTTAAGAACTGAGATAAATTATAAGTTCCAAATGGAACATTAGCGCCAGATGTAATCGTACCTGTTCTCTGGCCCAGTTTACCCTGGGCGGCACCAAAACTAACTACAACATCATGGTTGTTAATATGAGTATATCCTCTAAATTCTCCCATGCCATAAGGCGTGCCATCTGATGGGTCTGTTCCTGCTGTTGCATTATCAGATAATGTTTTCAATGAGTTACTATTAACACTACCAACTTCAGTGTTAATAGCTGCCATAGATACATTTGTTGTTGGTATTTGAGCCATTACTTAATTATCTCCGTAATTAAATCTTCAAACTGCTCGATCTTTTCTGTTCG
>ENA-UZXB01005823-UZXB01005823.1-metagenome-genome-assembly--contig:-Day-2-1m-contig-5823_pt1 | contig 11194 bp, 6 predicted proteins | sample MGYA00260339_ERZ794899 | MGnify/ENA metagenome assembly ERZ794899 | reverse complement strand
CAAATACTAATATGCAAACTTACGTCGACACAGCAAATACTAATTTGCAAAGTTATGCAGACGTTGAAAAAGTAGATAAAGACTTCACAATTGGTGCTTCTTATTCGTCTAACTTAGGTACCAAACTTGCTAATGGACAAATAGTTAGTGCAGAGTACAGCGGTTTAGCCAACCCGGCTTCAGCAAACAACGAAGTATCATTTAGCAACTTAGATGATACACAGAATCTTTTCCTTAACACGGTAAAGTTTGGACATTCATATGCAGTAATACACGAAGGCGAGCAAACTGTAAGTGGAAAAATAAGCACATTATCAGGTGATGGGACAACTACTACTATTGTAACACCTGTGGCTCATAGAGCTACAACAGGCGAGTCATACACAATTAGTAATACTAGTGATTCAGCAACGCATGGAACGTTTATAGCAACTGTAGTTGACTCAACTACATTTACTGTGCTTAGTAGTTTTAATGGTTCAGCAACAGGTTCAGCAAGTTTAGTTGGATATCAAGATTCGAACGCAACAGCAGATGCCCAAAAAAGACAAGGTAACTTAACTGTACACGGTGGACTGACATTAAGTAGAGGCATAGACGGCGGCGAAACAGAAGGCAGGAAACAAGGACCTGGCACACTTACGTCACAGTCTAGTATCTTCCATGTTAAGTCACCAGATGCGACATTTGCCGCTTCTCAGGCATTCTCGTCTAACGTACAGCAATTCCACTTTAAAGGCCAATTGGGAACACCGGGTGTAGAATCCACAATGAGCTTTCAAGGCTCGAACGTATTTGTGTTAACAGGTAGTAATGACTCTGTAGACACTTACTTAGGTTCAGAAGCAACAGGTAACATTAGTTCAGTTTCGGGATATGCTAATACAGAAATAGGTGTACCAAGAGCACATTTCCAGAACTGGGGCAAGACCACTAAGTTTGTAGGTGACTTCGCTAATGTATCATTATACACAAATGTGTACGACAAGTCAACTGAAACAGACCAAGCAAATAATTCAGGTGATGGTAGTACATTTACTACTGGTTCAAGACCGTTAGAAAGACTCACAGTTGATGGAGCAATCCAGGTAGGACCTAGACATACACCGGATGACTTATTGGTTAACGGTACAATGTTTTACGACAGAAACGATAACAAATTAAAAGGTGTACAGAACAACAGGGTTATTGAACTTTCGGGCGAGACTGTAAGTACAATACATCCAGGTGACGGCTCTGGTGACCAGCCATTATCACAAGCATTGAGTGGCTCAACATATTACTTGAAGCAACTATCCGGCGGCAACGGTATAAACCTAGCAAACGCTGGTTCTGATAGTTCAGATATAATCACAATATCAACAGACGACCCGTATGTTAGAGGATTAATAAGCGGTTTAGGCAATATAGATTATAATGATTCAACTGGTGTTTTAAGTCAATCTTTAACAACAACAGATATTGCAGAAGGCAACGGCTTATACTTTACTAACGAAAGAGTAGACGACAGAGTAGGAGCATTAATTGTTGGCGGAGCAAACGTTACAGCAACATATGATGATACAGCCGGCACATTAACTTTAGATGCAGATTTATCCGGCGATGTTACAAGTGTTGTAGCAGGAGCGGGTTTAATCACAGGCGGCACATCAGGTGACGTAACATTAGACATTGGTGCAGGTACAGGTATTACTGTAAACGCAAATGACATAGCAATAACAAATACAGGCGTTACCGGAGCCACATACGGTACTGCTTCACAGACACCAACGTTCACTGTTAATGCACAAGGACAAATAACAGCGGCACAACAACAAGCAATTAATATCACTGCATCACAAGTCAGCGACTTTAACGAAGCAGTGGAAGATAGAATAGGCAGTGGCTTTGTAGTAGGCGGCAGTAACATAACTGTAACATATAATGATGTTGCAAACTCATTTACAATCGATGCAGATAATGTAGGTGATGTCACAGCCGTTGTAGCAGGAACAGGTTTAACTGGAGGCGGAAGTGCAGGAGACCTTACACTTAATGTTGTAGGCGGAACAGGTATTGTTGCTAATGCAAATGATATAGCACTAGACTTTACAGAGTTCGACACAAGCGATATTACAGAAAATACAAATTTATATTATACTGATGCCAGAGCAGATGCTAGAGTTAATTTACAAACTGGTACTAACCTAGATTTAAGTAATCAAGATACAGGCGATTTAGCAGAAGGTTCAAATTTATATTATACAAATGCAAGAGCAGATGCTAGAGTAGACGCAGGATTTACTGCTAAGTCAACTACTAACCTAAGCGAAGGAACAAATTTATATTATACAAACGCAAGAGCGGATGCCAGAATAGCGGCGGCTAGTACTAGTGATTTATCAGAAGGTACTAACCAGTACTTTACTACAGCAAGAGCCAGAGGTGCTATTAGTGTAAGTGGTGATTTAAGTTATGACAGCGGCACAGGTGTAATTAGTTTCACCAATGACGCAGGTGATATCGAAAGTGTTGGCGCTGGTGACGGTTTAAGTGGAGGCGGCACAACTGGTGCAGTTTCATTAGCAGTTGATAGTACTGTTGTTAGAACATCAGGCAATCAAACTATAGCAGGCAATAAAACGTTAAGCGGAGCCACACAAATAGATGCATTAAATATTGCAGGCAACTATGATTTACCAACAGCAGATGGTACTGCAAATCAGGTATTAGCAACTGATGGTTCAGGCGGAATAACTTTTAAAGATGTTACTACTATTGGCGGAACAATCACAGGCGTTACTGCTGGCGCAGGTTTAACAGGCGGCGGCGTTGCAGGAACAGTAACAGTTAATGTAGTCGGTGGAACAGGTATTGTTGCTAATGCAAATGACATAGCAATTGATTTCACAGAATTTAACACAGGTAGTATCACAGAAGGTACTAACTTATACTATACAAGTGCAAGAGCAAATACAGATTTTGATACAAGACTTGGAACTAAGGATACTGGCGATTTATCAGAAGGTTCAAATTTATATTATACAAACGCAAGAGCAAGAGCGGCTATCAGCGAAGGATCAGCACAATTAAGTTATAACAGTGGCACAGGTGTATTAACATACACTCAGGGCGATACTGATACTGTAGCAGAAGGTTCAAACTTATATTATACAAACGCAAGAGCGGATGCTAGAGTAGATGCAGGATTTACTGCTAAGTCAACAAGTGATTTATCAGAAGGTACTAACTTATATTATACTACGGCAAGAGCAAACAGTGCCATAGACACTAGAGTTACAAAAAGTTTCGTAGATGCGTTAAACGTTGATGCAGATACATTAGATAGCATCAATAGTGCAAGTTTCATGAGAAGTGACCAAAACGACACACATAGTGGTACTATTACTCCAAGCACAGATAATTCAATTGACTTAGGTTCAGGCACAAAGAGATATAACGAAGTATACGCAGTAACTTTTAAAGGTACAGCAACATCGGCTCAGTATGCGGATTTGGCAGAAAAATATGTTGCAGACGAATCTTATGCTCCGGGCACAGTTGTAGAATTTGGCGGAGCAAATGAAGTAACAGCAGTTACTAAAGAAGGTACTCCGGCAGTAGCAGGTGTTGTTTCAACAGATCCAGCATACTTAATGAACTCTGAACTTGAAGGAGACACTGTTGTAGCAGTTGCTCTTAGAGGAAGAGTTCCTTGTAAAGTAATTGGACCAGTTAGAAAAGGTGATGTCCTTATAGCAAGTGGCAAAAAAGGCTTAGCCAAAGCGGCTCCGTTCAGAGGATATCAAACTCCGGCGGCAAGTATTGTTGGTAAGGCTGTTTCCGAAAACTTAACACACGGTGAAGGCGTTATTGAAATAGTTGTTTAAGGTTTCAAACACTAACATTTCCTAGTTTCTCGATAAATACTGTTTATAAATAAGGCGGGAGCCTTACTTTATGACTAGACTTTCGACGGACTGTCTAGACTACATAAACGTAGAACATAAAAATAGGAAGAATACAATGGCCACAGCAATTCAATGGAGACGAGGTAACACTTCCCAAACTGCAAATTTTACAGGTTTGGTTGGTGAGATCACAGTCGATACAGATTTATCTACCGTTATTGTCCACGACGGCTCAACAAGCGGCGGACATAGGTTAGCGAAGTATTCAGAACTTTCAGCATTCGGTGATGGAGATATTACAAGTATAGTAGCAGGAACAGGTTTATCTGGCGGTACTACTAGCGGAGACGCAACTCTTAATATTGACAACACAGTTGTTGCAACGTTAACTGATTCGCAAACTTTAACAAATAAAACTCTTACTAGTCCAGTTTTTAACACTGGCGTAAGCGGTTCAGCAATACTAGATGCAGACGATATGTCTGGTGCTAGTGCTACAACACTTTCAACTTCAGAAAGCATCAAAGCATACGTTGATGCACAAGTTGATACAGTAGACGCATTAAGCGAACTAACTGGTGATACAGATGATATCACTGAAGGTTCAAGCAACTTGTACTATACAAGTGCTAGAGCAAACGCAGATTTTGATACAAGACTTGCAACTAAAGATACAGCAGACTTAACTGAAGGCACTAATTTATACTTTAACAATGCAAGAGCCAGAGGGGCTGTCAGTGGTGGTGCAGGTATTACATATACGGAAGGAACCGGTGTAATAGAACTTACTGACCAAAACTATGTTTCAGGTGTAACAGCAGGTTCAGGTTTATCAGGTGGCGGCGCCACTGGTAACATCACTGTTGCTTTAGACTATGAAAATTTAACAGGAAATTTAATACCAAGTGCTAACGTAACATACGACTTAGGTTCTACAACAATGATGTGGAAAGACATATATGTTGGTCCAGGCTCATTATATGTTAACGGACAAAAAGTATTAGAAGATGATGCTGGTACAATTACAGTTAGTGCAGACGCTAACCAAAACGTTGCATTAGTAACTTCAGGTACAGGTGACGTTGAATTAAACGCAGGTGGTACAGGTGTAATTAACGCACAATCGAACATGTTGTTTGATTCCAGCCAAACAATTGGTGGTACAGGCGGCTTAACACTTTCAAGTAATATTAACGCAAGTAGTAACTACATTAATAACGTAGGTACTCCAGCAGTTGCCGGCGATGCTACAAACAAAACGTATGTAGACGGTACATCATATATTACTGGCGGTGACGGTATTGATAACAATTCAAGCACAATCGAAGTTGATGCTACAGTTGTAAGAACAACTGGTGCTCAAACTGTTGCAGGTGCTAAAACATTCAGTGATGATGTAATATTTAACGGTGACTTCACTGTTAATGGTACAACGTCAACAGTTAACACTGAAACAATTTACTTAGAAGATAACATTATTACTTTGAACTACGGTACTTCAGGCGCTCCTACAGAGAACGCAGGTCTTACAGTTGACAGAGGTACTAGTGCAGATGTAAACATACAGTGGAATGAAACAAGCGACCAGTGGGAATTTACTGTAGACGGTAGTTCATACACTAAGATTGCAGAATCAACAACAGACTTATTAGAAGGTACTAATTTATACTATACAACAACACGTTGGGATAGTAAAATGGCATCAGCTGATACAGGCGATTTATCAGAAGGTTCAAACTTATATTATACAGATGCAAGAGCAAGAGCGGCTATTAGTGTAAGTGGTGACTTAGCATATAACAGCACAACTGGTGTAATTAGTTTCACTAATGACGCAGGTGATATTGAAAGTGTTACAGCAGGCACAGGTTTAACAGGCGGTGGTACAACTGGTGATGTTTCATTAGCAGTTAGCCCTAGTTATATTAAAGGCTTATTTAGTGCAGGCGGAGACCTATCTTATAGTGACGGTGTATTTAGTTTTACTAATGACGCAGGCGATATAGAAGGTGTAACAGCAGGTGCTGGTATGACAGGTGGCGGAACTTCTGGTTCAGTTACATTAAATGTTATAGGCGGTGACGGTATTACTCCAGCGGCAGATGAAGTTACAACAGACGATACTTATATTAAAACATTGTTTAGTGCAGGTGGAGACCTAGCGTATAGTGACGGTGTGGTTAGTTTCACACAAAGAACAGACGCACAAGTACGTGGCTTATTAAGTGGCGGCACAGGTATATCGTATAATGATAGTACTGGTGCAATTTCACTTACAGATACTGGTTACTTAACAGGTGTTACAGCAGGTAACGGTTTAACAGGTGGCGGCACAAGTGGCACACCAACAATAGATTTAAGTGACTCGCATGTAAGAGGATTAATTAGTGCAGGCGGAGACCTATCATATAACAGCACAACTGGTGTAATTAGTTTCACTAATGACGCAGGTGATATTGAAGCCGTTGTAGCAGGTACATTGTTAGACGGTGGCGGAACTTCGGGTTCAGTTACATTAAACGTTGACCTTACAGAACTTCCAGATATGACATCGGCAGTTGTTGGCACATCAGACGAACTAGTAATACTAGATTCAGGTGTACAAAGCAGAAAACTTATTAGTGAAATCACACTAAGCGACTTTAGTAATGACTTAGGCAACTACGGTGGCTGGACAACTAACGTTGGTGATATTACTAACGTAGCGGCTGGCACTGGTTTAAGTGGCGGCGGCGGTAGTGGTGCAGTTACACTAGCATTAAGTCACTTAGGTATTCAGTCATTGGGTGATCCAGATGACGACAGAATTATGTTCTGGGACGACAGCACTTCAGCAACAGGCTGGTTAGACGCAGGTACAGGTATAAGTATTAGTGGTACAACTATGTCAGTGAACATGGGTGCATTTAGTACTTCAAACTTATCAGAAGGCACTAACCAATATCATACAAGTGCAAGAGTTAATACACTTATTGATGCAAGAGTTACTAATTCTTATGTAGACGCATTAAATGTTGATGCTGATACATTAGACGGAATTAATAGTTCAAGTTTCATGAGAAGCGATGCGGCAGATACGCATAGTGGTACTATTACTCCAAGTGCAGATAACAGCATTGATTTAGGAAGTGGTTCAAAGAGATATAACGAAGTATACGCAGTAACTTTCCAAGGTACGGCAACATCGGCAAAATATGCGGATTTGGCTGAGAAGTACGAAAGCGATGAAGAACTAGAAGCAGGAACAGTTGTATGTTTCGGCGGAGAAAAAGAAATAACAGCATGTGAACATGAAGCTCATCACGCAGTAGCAGGTGTCATTAGTACAGACCCAGCATACATGATGAACTCAGACGCAGAAGGTCAGTATGTAGCATTAACAGGAAGAGTACCATGTAAGGTTACTGGTCCAGTTGCTAAAGGTGACTTGCTTGTAAGTTCAAGTGTTAAAGGTCATGCTAAAGCAGATAACAATGCACAGGCAGGTAGAATCATTGGTAAAGCAGTTGGTTCAAACGAAGCAGGTGAAGGTGTTATTGAAGTTTTAGTTAACATGATGTAAGGAATCCTTAACTACCTTAGGGACCGTGATTGCTGGGAAGGCGTCACAAAAACAAAAAGGGAGCAGAAATGCTCCCTTTTTTTGTGTCAACTAAATTAGGAAACCCTAGGTAATATGTTTTCCATATGTCCAGATTTCATTATTGAGTCAAATTTTTTGAAGTAGTCAGATGCTGTGCCACGTAATGGACGAGTTAATCTGGCTACTATTCCTAATGGATTCGCCATGTTATTCTCCTAAATGTATATTAACACACATGTAAAACATGCTTGGGGCAACTTCACCTCTAATGAGGAATGTTACAACTAATCAAACTCTATGTTACAGTTATGTTACAGAAGTATTTATGCAATAGTTATTTTTTTGGCACAGAAAACTTGACCTAGGTCAATTAAAATTATAAAAAAACGATAAATATACTTACATAAATTATACATACAACACATCACACACTATATAAAAACAATAAACAAACAGGTGTAGTAGATGGAAGATATTTTTAAATTAATTGGCGAAGTGGGCCTACCAATTGCCGGTTCCCTCACGATGGGATTTTTTATATTTCTCATAATCAAACAGATGCTTGCCGGCATAGTCGGACAAATTGAAACACTCACGATGTTTTGTAATAGTTTAGAAAACAGAGCAAGAACAATGAGTAATGAAATGATGAAAATTGATTTGCTTGTAAGCAGTGCATTAGACCTCAGACCAGATATAGATAGAATTGCGAGAGCAGAAAACTTTGTGGAAGATGGCAAATTAGATGTTAGGAGAGATTAGTGGATATAGCTCAACTTATTTCAGACCACGGCTACCCAGTAGTCGCTACAGTTGGACTAGGCTATTTTATTTTTTATGTATGGAAATTTATCGGCACAGAGATTAAGCCTGCTTTAGGTCAAATGCACATGGCACTGATTAGAGTCATTGATCAAACTAGAATGCTTGACCAAGACATGATTAGATTACAACAAAAAGTAAATGTTGTTTTAGAATATAGAGCAAGGCAAGCCGTATTAGAAGACGCAGAAGAAAAAGAGGCACTACAAGAGTTAAAAAAACAGGATGTTAAAAAATGAATAAGGTATTAATGATAGCAGTTGGATATGTTATGATTGCTTTTACAGCCAATGTACAAGCAGACCAACTAGTACACAAATTTAAATCTCCTAGTTTCAGCGGAATAGGTACAGGAGCACATTACCTAACAATTGAAAATCAGGAAAAAAGTCGTAAAGATAAAATAAGAGATGACATTGAGTCAGCACTCAAGGCGGCAGAACGTGAAGAATCTAACAGTACAATAAACAAATTTATTAGAAATTTAGAAAGTAGAATATACGCACAAATATCAAAAGGATTGGTAGACAGTATGTTCTGTGATCCAGCCACAGTAGTAGAATGTACAGGATCAGATTCAGGTGATTTTACTATTGAAGGTAACAACGTTTCATATCAAATTGTATTAAACGAAGATGGACTAGAAGTTATGAGATTGACTATTGTAGACCCTGATGGTTCTGTAACTACAATTGAAATACCGATTGGCATCGGAAGTATTGGCGGCGGATAATGAAAAACTTTAGTTTGTATCTTGTCCTTGCGGCACTATTGCTAACTTCTGGATGCGCCAGCATTGCCATTCCTGGTGATGAAATATGCAATACAGATTTTTTAGAATGTGTGGAGGAACCAAAGCAAGTAGAATTACCTACTTATAGAAAGTTGCGTTATCTTCCTCCAGCAGAAACAATGCCAGTAGTGGCAGTATACAAGTTTGACGACTTAACAGGACAAAGATTAAGCACAGATGGAGCGGCAAGTTTTAGTACAGCAGTTACCCAAGGTGCAAAAGATTTATTAATCGATGCTCTTAAGGCGGCAGGAGCCGGCAAAGATCCGAAAGGTACTTGGTTCCGTGTTGTTGAGAGAGGATTTGGATTAGATAACTTAGTGCGAGAAAGGCAAATTATTCGTAGTACAAGAGAATCGTATGCGAATGAGGAACAGCCTGCACAACAAGTACAGCCATTATTATTTGCTGGGATGATATTAGAAGGTGGTGTCGTTGGATACGACTCTAATATAGAAACAGGTGGCTCAGGTGCAAGATACTTGGGTATCGGGACAACAAACCAATATCGAAGAGATAGTGTAGTAATATCATTAAGAGCAGTTAGCACACTAACTGGGGAAGTGATATTAAACGTACAGACATACAAAACCATTCTAAGTGTCGGGCAAGCCGGCGATGTGTTCAAGTTCCTTGACATGGACACTAAATTGCTCGAAATAGAAAGCGGTTTGACAGAAAATGAGAGTGTAACATGGGGAGTTCGGTCAGCGATTGAAGCCTCTGTTTTAGCTCTTGTAGAACAAGGCGATGAACGAGGATTTTGGAAGATTGTTTATCCTGAAAATTGGGACGAACAAGTTGCTGAACAGGAACAGGCTTATTGGATGAAAGTTTCCGATAAGATAGCTGAACCTATGAGTAATGCACAATCTGAATTCGAGAATGACGAGTCAATTGTAAAACAAATTTTTTACAAAAAAGACTCTTAAAAAATAAACCATATATGGAGTAAGTTATGAAGACTAAAAGTTTTTCTTTTAAAAACACAATATTAACCGTCTTCGCTATAACAGGGATATTATCAATGGATCTAGCATCTGCTGATAATGAGGTATTGATAGATCAAGTTGGAGACAACTTAACCTTAACAATTTTACAGGCAGGCTATGGTAATAGTTTGTCCGGTGATACGAGTCAGTCTACTGATTTAACTCTAACCGGTAGTAGTTTAATTGTTGATCTAATCCAAGACGGTAACCTAAACGAGATGTTCGGTTCATGGGTACTTGATGGATCAGGGTCTAGCGTATTAGATTTTTACTTTCAAGGCAATAGCAATATTTGGGATATGAATATCGGTGCTACTGGTAGTGGTGACTATACTGATATCCTTTCGAATATTACCGGAGACGAGAATATTTTTGATATTGATATAGGCGGAAACGCTACTGCTGAAAGTTCGAATATGGATTTAACCATATTGGGATCAAGAAATGATTTTGACACTAGTTTTACAAACAGTAAGGTCTGGGCCGCGGGCACAGCCAATAACGGTACTGGTACACAAACTATGGCAGGAATAATTATTGATTCTAGTTATAATACTTGGAACTTTGATATTACAGGTGACGATAATTCGTTTGCAACATTGCAAAACGGAAATGACTCACATATCTTAACTGTAGAATTAGAAGGTAGCGACGGTGATTTCCAGTTTATACAAAATATGACAACAACATGCACACCAGCATGTAATGGTGTTATAAATTTAGAAATAGACAGTGAAAATGCATCAGTTAGTATTAAACAGACAGACTAAGTTATTAGCATTATTGCTGATAGCAACATTTAATGTGCAAGCCTCCGCCGAGTCAATTGGCGGAGTGCTTGAACAGTCTGGCAGTGTAGCACAGATACAACGAGACAGAGAAAACATACCAGCAGTTTTAGATGAAAGTATAGCCAGTATGGATGAAGTGGAAACAAAAAACGGCAGATTAAAAATTAAATTTGTTGACGACACACTAGTAAGTTTGACAGAACACACTTATATGGTTATAGATGAATATGTGTATGATCCAAATCCTAGTAAGAGCAAAATGGCTTTAAATTTTGTATCAGGCACAGCAAGATTTGCCACAGGAGGATTAGGTTTAGTACCTA
>ENA-UZXB01007320-UZXB01007320.1-metagenome-genome-assembly--contig:-Day-2-1m-contig-7320_pt1 | contig 11198 bp, 9 predicted proteins | sample MGYA00260339_ERZ794899 | MGnify/ENA metagenome assembly ERZ794899 | reverse complement strand
AGTACCGCTACAGAATTTCTATTTTTTCTGATGATGGAAGTTTTATTTTTAAAATAATATTCAAAATAACGCGCTGTATTGTCACTTCCTGTAGCAATGACTGCATCAAAATCTTCGAGGCGTTGATCACTAAATTTAATTGTTCCTTTTAAATTTGGTTCAATATGGTTGAGATAAGCAACTAAAAAGGGTAGTAGATGTTTATCGTTTGAGGACTGTTTGATGGTTATTTTATGTCCACAAACAAAAGCGGATAAAAAATCATGAAACCCAACAAGCGGAATATTTCCAGCCATAATAATGGCGATGTTCTTTGGGTTTTTTACAGGGATAGAATAGGAGTTTAGCCATTCATTTAGTGGTTTTTCTTGTAGTAAACCGCTCCATTGGTTTAGTGCGTAGCATAAATTATCTTTTGTAAACCACCTATTATGCTCTTCCGCCAATTTGAGTTGATGCTTGAATCCGTCAAAAAATAAATCGTTGTGGAGCGCATCATTTGATTTTTTGTAATCTTTTGAGGAAAATTGGCTTAAAAAAACACCCAATTCTATAAGAGCACTTATTATATTTTTTTTATGATTCATAATTTGTTTAACCGTAATTTTGGCTTTAATTTTGTGACAAATTTAGTTAATAAATAATCGAAAAACGACTATGGCGATTATAATCACTGATGAATGTATCAATTGTGGTGCTTGCGAGCCCGAATGTCCAAATACAGCCATTTATGAAGGTGCAGACGATTGGCGCTACAAAGATGGTACAACTTTAGAAGGGCAAATTGTTTTGCCAAATGGTAAACAAGTTGATGCCGATGAGGCACAAATACCTATTAGTGACGAATATTATTTTATTGTCCCCGATAAATGTACCGAGTGTATGGGCTTTCATGAAGAGCCACAATGTGCAGCAGTATGTCCTGTAGATTGTTGTGTCCCAGATGAAAATAATGTTGAAACGGAAGAGGCGCTTTTAGGAAAACAACGTTTTATGCATCCTGAGGATTAAGATAATTTACTGTATTCTTTTTTTAATGGAAATCATACTTCATTTATGTACTTTTGCACTCAAAATATATATCTATGAAAGCAGGAATCGTTGGATTGCCCAATGTGGGAAAATCAACACTTTTTAATTGTTTATCAAACGCCAAAGCACAAAGTGCCAATTTTCCATTTTGTACCATTGAGCCAAACGTAGGTGTAGTCAATGTTCCAGATCCTAGACTTTCTAAATTAGAATCCCTAGTAAGCCCAGAAAAAGTGATCCCAGCGACTGTAGAAATTGTAGACATTGCAGGTTTGGTAAAAGGCGCTAGCAAAGGCGAGGGGTTAGGCAATCAATTTTTAGGAAACATCAGAGAAACTGATGCGATTTTGCATGTGTTACGTTGTTTTGATAACGATAATATTGTTCATGTCGATGGTAGTATTGACCCTTTAAGAGATAAAGATACTATTGATATGGAATTACAGTTAAAAGACTTAGAAACTGTAGAAAAGAAACTTGAAAAAGTTAAACGTACTGCCAAAACAGGTAATAAAGACGCCCAAAAAGAAGCGCAAGTTTTGGAACACATAAAAGCCCATCTCGAAGCAGGCAAATCCGTTCGAAGTTTGGAGGTTTCAGAAGATGACTTTTTGGCCTATGTCAAACCATTACAATTTATTACTGCCAAACCTGTATTATATGTCTGTAATGTAGACGAAAATTCTGCAGTAAGTGGCAATGCTTATGTAGAAGAGGTAAGGCGTCTTGTAGCCAACGAAAATGCTGAAGTTTTGGTTTTGGCCGTTGGAACCGAAGCTGACATCAATGAATTGGATGATTTTGAGGAGCGTCAGCTCTTTTTGGAAGATATAGGCTTGGATGAACCAGGTTCTGCAAAATTGATTCGTTCGGCTTACAAATTGCTTAATCTTCAAACCTATTTTACTGCTGGCCCAAAAGAAGTTCGTGCTTGGACCATAAAAATTGGTAGTTTAGCACCACAAGCAGCAGGTGTGATTCACACCGATTTTGAAAAAGGTTTTATCCGTGCTGAAGTCATTGCTTATAACGATTATGTGAGCTATGGCAGTGAAGCCAAAGTCAAAGAAGCAGGGAAAATGCGTGTTGAAGGAAAAAACTATACGGTCAAAGACGGCGATGTAGTACATTTTCTCTTTAATGTTTAAACTATTTCAGGCTTTTTTTAGTTAAAAATGTTCTCAACATTGGCTATTAATTTTTGTTAATTAATTTGTGTTTTAAAGGTTTCTTTTTTTAAGATGAAGTACTATATTAGCACCTAGTCAGAACAACTCTATGGCCCAAAATACAAATTATACAGAAGACAATATTAGATCCTTAGACTGGAAGGAACATATCCGTATGCGCCCAGGAATGTATATTGGAAAACTTGGCGATGGTTCTTCGGCAGACGATGGTATTTACATCCTAGTTAAAGAAGTTTTAGACAATTCCATTGACGAATACGTCATGGGTGCTGGAAAATCTATTGATATTTCTATTCAAGGCAACAAAGTTATTGTCCGTGACTATGGACGTGGTATTCCGCTTGGAAAAGTAGTTGATGTTGTATCAAAAATGAATACTGGAGGGAAATATGACTCCAGAGCCTTCAAAAAATCTGTTGGTTTAAATGGAGTAGGAACAAAAGCCGTTAATGCATTATCGACCTACTTCCGTGTAGAATCCACAAGAGATGGAAAATCTGCATCAGCAGAATTTGAAACAGGGGTTCTTATCAATCAAGAGTTATTAGACGACACTACGCGAAGAAAAGGAACCAAAGTCTCTTTTATTCCTGATTCGACCATCTTTAAAAATTATAAGTTTCGAAATGAGTATGTTGCTCGCATGCTCAAAAATTATGTCTATTTAAATCCAGGACTTACTATTACATTTAATGGCGAGAAGTTTTTTAGTGAAAACGGACTGAAGGATTTATTAGAAGATAACTCCAAAGCAGAAGATCGTTTGTATCCTACAATTCATCTTAAAGCTGATGATATTGAGGTGGCGCTTACTCATAGCAAAACACAATATAGCGAAGAATACCATTCTTTTGTAAATGGCCAAAACACCACACAAGGAGGGACGCATTTGGCGGCTTTTAGAGAAGCATTTGTCAAAACCATTCGTGACTTTTTTGGCAAGAATTATGATGCTTCAGATGTTCGGAAATCAATAATTTCGGCAATAGCAATTAAAGTGATGGAACCTGTTTTTGAAAGTCAAACAAAAACAAAACTTGGGTCAACTGATATGGGTGGCGGATTGCCAACGGTACGTACTTTTATCAATGATTTTGTTAAAACACATCTTGACAACTATTTACATAAAAATCCAGATACTGCCGAAGCGATTCAACGAAAAATACTTCAAGCAGAACGCGAAAGAAAAGAGCTTTCTGGTATTCGAAAAATCGCAAAAGAACGCGCCAAAAAAGCAAGTTTACACAACAAAAAACTAAGAGATTGTCGTGTGCATTTTGGTGATGCAAAAAATAACCGTAACCTCGAAACAACACTTTTTATCACCGAAGGTGATTCTGCATCAGGAAGTATCACAAAATCACGTGATGTAAATACTCAAGCGGTGTTTAGTCTAAAAGGAAAACCATTAAACTGCTATGGGCTTACTAAGAAAATTGTTTATGAAAATGAGGAATTTAACCTTTTGCAAGCTGCACTAAATATTGAAGAATCTATTGAAGATTTGCGCTACAATAATATTGTAATTGCTACGGATGCTGATGTTGATGGAATGCACATTCGTTTGTTATTGATTACCTTTTTTCTACAATTTTTTCCAGAACTTATAAAAGAAGGACATCTGTATATATTACAAACGCCTTTATTTCGAGTTCGAAACAAAAAGGAAACGATTTATTGTTATACGGAAGAGGAGCGTATCAATGCAATTGAAAAATTAAAACCAAAGCCTGAAATCACTCGATTTAAGGGATTAGGTGAGATTTCTCCAAATGAATTTAAACACTTTATTGGAGATGATATTCGTTTGGATCCTGTAATGTTAGATTCTGAAATGACAACAGAAGAATTATTATCATTTTATATGGGTAAAAACACACCAGAGCGTCAAAAGTTTATAATTAATAACCTTAAAGTAGAATTAGATCTTATTGATTCAGAAAAGAAGTAGTTTATGATTGAAGAACAAGACGATTTACATTCAGAGTCCATAGAAAGTCAAGAAACCATCACAAGAGTGACTGGCATGTATAAAGACTGGTTTTTGGACTATGCATCTTATGTAATTTTGGAACGTGCAGTACCTGCCATTGAGGATGGTTTTAAACCTGTTCAGCGCCGTATTCTGCATTCCATGAAAGATTTAGATGATGGTCGCTACAACAAAGTTGCAAACATTGTAGGGCATACTATGCAATACCACCCTCACGGAGATGCGAGTATTGCAGATGCTATGGTTCAAATTGGTCAAAAAGATTTATTAATTGATACTCAAGGGAACTGGGGGAATGTGCTTACAGGCGATCGTGCCGCAGCTTCTAGATACATTGAAGCGCGTTTATCTAAATTTGCGTTAGATGTTGTTTTTAATCCAAAAACAACAGAATGGCAGGCCTCATATGATGGTCGAAGAAAAGAACCTGTAAATCTACCTGTGAAATTTCCATTACTTCTTGCACAAGGAGCAGAAGGTATTGCGGTTGGGTTGTCAACAAAGGTTTTACCGCACAATTTTATAGAACTTATTGAAGCATCAATAAAGCATCTTCAAGGTAAACGTTTTACTATTGTTCCTGATTTTGCAACAGGTGGTATTGCCGATTTCACCAATTACAATGATGGTTTAAGAGGGGGTAAGGTACGTTGTCGAGCGCGTATATCACAATTGAATAAAAACACGCTTGTTATTACAGAGGTTCCTTTTGGAACCACAACTTCATCTTTGATTGACTCTATTCTTAAAGCCAATGATAAAGGTAAAATTAGAGTTAAAAAAATTGAAGATAATACAGCGGCAGATGTTGAAATTTTAGTCCATTTACCCTCTGGAATATCACCCGATAAAACCATTGATGCGCTTTTTGCTTTTACAAATTGTGAAACCTCAATTTCTCCTTTAGGTTGTGTTATTGAAGATAATAAACCCTTGTTTGTAGGTGTATCTGAAATGCTCAGACGCTCAACAGACCACACGGTTGAGTTGTTGAAACTAGAACTAGAAATCAAATTACAAGAGTTAGAGGAGCAGTGGCATTTTGCATCACTCGAGCGTATTTTTATTGAAAATAGAATTTATCGAGATATTGAAGAAGAAGAGACTTGGGATGGTGTTATTTCTGCAATAGATCGAGGACTTAAACCTCATATTGACCATCTTAAACGTGCAATAACAACAGAAGATATTACACGATTGACTGAAATTCGTATCAAAAGAATTTCAAAATTTGATATTGACAAGGCCCAACAAAAAATTGCAGCATTAGAGGCTCAAATTGAAGAAACTAAAGCTCATTTGGCAACAATTATTGATTATACCATTGCATATTTTAAACGATTAAAAACTGAATACGGTGAAGGTAAAAATCGTAAAACAGAAATCAAAGTCTTTGATGATGTAGATGTTACAAAAGTAGTCATTAGAAACACAAAACTATTTGTTAATAGAGAGGAAGGTTTTATTGGAACAGGTCTCAAGCGAGACGAATATGTTTGTGATTGTAGCGACATTGATGATATTATTGTATTTACAAAAGACGGAAAAATGATGGTCACAAAAGTGGGTACAAAAACTTTTGTGGGAAAAAATATTATTCATGTTGCAGTATTTAAGAAAAAAGATACGAGAACCATTTACAATATGATTTATCGCGATGGAAAAGGAGGACCATCTTATATCAAACGATTTGCTGTAACTTCAATCACAAGAGACAGAGAATATGACTTAGGAAAAGATAAAGCTGGGACAACGGTTTGGTATTTTTCTGCAAATCCAAATGGTGAGGCAGAAGTAGTTACTGTTTTGCTTCGTCAAGTTGGAAGTATTAAAAAATTGAAATGGGATGTCAACTTTGCCGATATTTTAATCAAAGGCCGAACATCTAAAGGAAATTTAGTTACCAAATACGCTATTAAGCGGATTGAATTGAAAGAAAAAGGAGTGAGTACTCTAAAGCCACGAAAAATATGGTTTGATGAAACGGTCCAACGTCTCAATGTAGACGAACGTGGAGAACTTATTGGAGAATTTAGAGGGGAAGACCGTATTTTGGTCATCACACAATCTGGTATTGTAAAAACTATTGTCCCAGATATTACAACACATTTTAGTGATGATATGATTGTATTGGAAAAATGGATGCCAAATAAACCCATTTCTGCTATTTATTTTGATGGTGCTAAAGAAAAATACTTCGTTAAACGTTTTCTTATTGAAAACGAAAACAAAGAAGAAGTATTTATTTCCTCTCATGCCTCAAGTACGCTAGAAATTGTTAGCACCGACTGGCGACCAGTGGTAGAAATCACATTTGCTAAAGATAGAGGTAAAGAGCGTAAACCAAATCAAATGATTGATGTTGAGCAGTTTATAGATGTTAAAGGGATTTCAGCACAAGGGAATCAGTTATCAAGACTGAAAGTAAATCAAATAGATTTATCTGAACCATTACCATATGAAGCTCCAGAAGAAGTACATGCCGATGAGCTTGAGGTTGTAGATGAAGAAGTTATTACCACAAATACTGCTATTGATGTGTCAGATGAAATTTCTTCGACTACAAATTCAGCAGAAACCTCTGAAATAACAACTCTAACAGAAAATAAAGAAGACTCCGCAGGAGATCCAGAAGGTCAGATTACCTTATTTTAATTGATGCGCTTGGCTTCGCCCTTTTGTTTGATAGGACTTCCAACGTAACCATATTCAAATATGTATGTATCTTTTGTTGTAGTAAGGATTTTTAAATGAACATCCTTTTGTTCAGCTCTATTTTTCGGATTAATAGTCTTAAAAATCATTTCACAATCATTAATCCAACGTACAAATGCACTATCTGTTTTTGTGTTAAAACGCTCAATTTGTAAGTTTTCGGTACGCGTAAATTCCGAAGTGTAGTTTGTTCCGTCTATATTGATTGTGCTCTGAAACGTACCCGTTTTATAATCCTGGCAATTTCTTTCTATTTGATAACAAGAAGATGTGAGTAAAATAATTAAAAAGCAGAAGTATTTCATATTGCAAAAATACAAAAAGATAGCGTTACTCCATTACATCAGGGTGGTATCCTTCAAAAGTACCATCTCTATAGAAAATCACAATACGGTCAATGTTTTTCGATTGGGTTTGTGAATTAATATGCTTTGACTGCAAAACTTCTGTTTGAGTTATAGTGTCTTTTGTTGCGGTAGAGGAGGAGCTATTTATCATATCGCCAGTTCCGTTTAGCAACCAATACAAGTTGACATCCGGAAAGGCTGTATTTAGCTTTAGGATAAAATCCAAACTAGGCTTATTTCGTCCACTCAAAATGTGAGAAATACTTGACCTTTGTACTTGAATTAATTCAGCAAAAGCAGATGCAGACAGTCCATAATAATCCATTATTTTGTTCAGTTGTTTGCTAAATTTGTTTGTGTTTATCATAGGTTACAAATGTATATAAAATAATTAGTTACAAATGTAAAATGATATAAAATAATGATACACGGCGATTCAAATAGTTAAACTTAAACTTTATATTGAAATATTTAATATGCTGATTTACAGTTATATATGTCTTTTTTAAAACTTTAATCAATAGTATTGTTGTTTAAACTTAAAAAAACGTATACAATTGTAAACAAACAAGCCAATCAAATTATTTACAAATGTAAAAAACTTATTGTTTACTTTTGTAGCACACAAAAAACAAACCATGGAATCGATAAACGATTTTGTTTTAAATTATGACCAGAACAAAGTAAAAGCTTTGTCGGGAAGATATATCACAAATCATGCTATTTTACCATTACTAAAAGTATTGCCAAATGCGTTCAAATATGAAGTCATTGGTCATTCGGAGCAAAATCGACCTATATATAGCGTAAAAATTGGGACAGGGAAAATAAAAATATTGATATGGTCTCAAATGCATGGCAACGAATCCACCTGCACAAAAGCCCTTTTTGATATATTTAATGTTTTAAAAACAACTTCATTTGACACTATTTTACGGGAATGTTCATTATTTATTATACCTATATTAAACCCTGATGGCGCAGAGTCTTACACCCGAAAAAATGCAAATCAAGTTGACATTAATAGAGACGCCGTTGATTTATCGCAATCGGAAAGCAAAGTTTTACGTGCTGTATTTGATGCTATTAATCCTGATTATGGTTTTAATATGCACGATCAACGAACACTTTTTAATGTTGGAAAAAATAATGCGCCAGCTACAGTTAGTTTTTTGTCTCCTGCTCAAGACCAGGCATTGACTTTAACTCCAAATCGCTTGCGTGCCATGTCTGTAATTCATCAAATGAATTTAGTGTTACAAAAACATATTCCGGGGCAAATAGGGCGTTTTGATGATGCTTTTAATATCAATTGTGTAGGAGATAATTTTCAAGCGCAAGGCACCTCGACAATTTTATTTGAAGCAGGTCATTTTCATAAGGACTACAACAGAGAAGAATCCCGTAAATTTATTGCATTTGCCACTCTGCAAGCTTTATTATGTATAAGTGCTAATTCAGTAAATGAAAATGACTATGAGAATTACCTTCAAATTCCTGAAAACAACACTTTATTTTTTGATGTGCTAATTAAAAACGCACTAATTCGTAAGGATAATGAAGAGAGTGTAAATGATATTGGAATTATTTTTGAGGAAATTTTAAACAATGGAGAGATATTATTTCTTCCAAAAATTAAATCTATTGGAAATTTATCATCTTATTTTGGTCATAAAACTATCAATGCGGATAAGAAATTAGTTCAAGAAGTTAGCGGTATATCAATAGAACCAGATGCAGATTTTTGCAATATTGTTATTGGAAATAGTGAAATTTCATTATTACTTAACAATAACTTAACTTAATTGCTATTTTGTTGATTATAATTTATTAAATTTGTCTTTTTAATCAAAATACTTTACAAACCAAAAAAAATTATGGCAAAGTTTAAATTAGACGAAATCGACCACCAAATTCTTAACATGCTTATCGACAATACACGTATTCCATTTACGGATATTGCAAAAAAACTATTGATATCTGCGGGGACAGTGCATGTTAGAGTGAAAAAAATGGAAGATGCAAAAATCATCAAGGGCTCGTCGTTGACTTTAGATTACCAAAAACTAGGTTATACCTTTATTGCTTATGTTGGAATTTTCCTTCAAAACACTTCACAAACTAAATTTGTACTTCAGCGTATTAAAGAAATTCCTCATGTAACAGTGGCACACATCACAACAGGGAAGTTTAATATTTTCTGTAAAATTCGTGCGAAAAGTACTACTCACGCTAAAGAAATAATTTTCAAGATCGATGATATAGACGGAATTTACAGAACGGAAACTATGATTTCTCTTGAAGAAAGCATCAATGATAAAAAACGTTTAATGCATTCAATTTTCAACGAGCTTCAGTAGTTTATTTAGAATAAAAGTCAAATGCTTCATTAATTAGAGCATTTTCGACTTCTACATCAATTTGACATTTTCCAATGGACTCTAGTAATACAAATTTTACTTTTCCATGACTATTTTTCTTGTCGGATTGCATTAAATCGGTGATTTGCTTTTTGCTATCATCATCGAAAAACATATTTGGGTAAGTTGTTTTAAAAGTTTCTTTAATCCCATATAAATCAGTGATTGGAAGTCCACAGATTTTCGACGAAAGGTATCCTTCAAGAATCATTCCTATTGCAATAGCTTCGCCGTGCAAAAGAGTTTTTATGTTCTCATTATCTAGACAATACGATTCAATGGCATGACCTAAAGTATGGCCGAAATTTAAGATTTTTCGAAGCCCCATTTCGTTAGGGTCCTTACTAACAACATTGTTTTTTATGGCAACAGAATGATGAATCAATTCATCTAAATCGTTCAAAGTAAGTTGTTTTAGATGTCTAAGTTGCTCCCAATATTTTTGATCCTGAATTAATCCATGCTTGAGCATTTCTGCAAATCCAGATCGCAGCTCGTTATTTGGTAGGGTATCTAAAAAACGAGGGTCAATAAGTACCATATCTGCAAAAGTGATAGTGCCGATTTGATTTTTTGAAAGATCTAAATCTACACCCGTTTTTCCGCCAACAGAAGCATCGACCATAGCTAACAAAGTTGTAGGAACATTAATGAATTTTATACCTCGTTTGAATGTTGAAGCTACGAATCCCCCTAAATCTGTAACAACGCCACCTCCAAGATTTATTAATAATGATTTTCGGTCTGCAGAAAGCTCCGATAATGTACGCCAAACACCCATACATGTCTCGATAGTTTTGTGTATTTCTCCACTTTGAATTTCAATAATCTCAATGGTTCCATAAAATCGTATTTGACTTAAAAAATGAGGTAAGCAATGTTCGTGAGTATTTTCATCGACTAAAAGAAATATTTTTGAAAATTTTTCTTTTTTGAGATAGATATCTAAAGACTTGTAAGCCAAATCTTTAAAATGGATTTCGTAAGATGTTGTTTGAATTGATTTCATTTTTGTGCTTCAAATATAGTATGAAATTTATTAAATATTAATAATTTTGAAACAACAAAAAAATATTTTATTAAGTATGTCAAACTCCAAGGTAGATTTTAGCAATACAAAAGTTGCCTTTCATCTGAAAAAAGATGCTGAACTCGAACGCGCATATTTTCTCTTTAAGATGATTTCAAATGAACCTTTGGTGCGTATTGGAACAGCAGCAACTAATTTTGCATTCAAAACCCATTTACCTGTCGAGGGACTCATACGAGCTACTGTTTTTGATCATTTTTGCGGTGGTGTAAATGCAGAGGATTGTATGACAAAAATAGATCAAATGTACAATAGTGGTGTATATAGTGTTTTGGATTATTCTGTTGAAGGTAAGCAAGAGGAAGAGCAGTTTGAGCGAATTTTAAATCAAATGTGCACCCTTGTAGATTTTGCAGATGAAAAAGAAGCAATGCCATTTGCAGTGTTTAAACCTACCGCAGTTGGACGTTT
>ENA-UZXB01005822-UZXB01005822.1-metagenome-genome-assembly--contig:-Day-2-1m-contig-5822_pt1 | contig 11239 bp, 5 predicted proteins | sample MGYA00260339_ERZ794899 | MGnify/ENA metagenome assembly ERZ794899 | reverse complement strand
ATGAGGCCGATCGGGGAGTAGCATTCATCACGGAGCTGCCTTGTCAATTTGTATAGGATAGATCGTGGCCGCAGCGCGACCCCGAGGAGTGCTCGGTGATGCGCAGCGTATCTTGTGACACAATCTCGCACGCAATGTGAGTCAGCCTAGCGGCGCCATAAGTAATCGGTGCCCCGTTTTGTTAGGGGTGGCCTGTGGATTGGTGAGTCCAGAGTGCCTTAAGTGAGGTGAGAGTGTAGTGAGTGATGCAATCGATAAAACCGGCAATCTGGCTCAGGCGATGGCGCATGCCCAACAGTTGCTTGATCACGATCTGCAACAAGCGGCACTTCAATTAGAGGAAGTCCTAGCGGCGGTGCCAAACCATGTGCCAGCACACTTCTTGAAAGCGGTGGTATTGGGGCAGCAGCAGCAAGGCGAGCAAGCGATTCAGGCGTTGGAGAAAGTCCTTGCGCTAGATCCTAATCATCCCGAGGCCTGGCGTCTTTTGGCGGATCATAGCGCTGCGATTGGTGATAAGGCGGCGAGCGAAAGCGCTTACCTACGACACTTGCAGAGCGCTACCGGCAATCCCAATCTGCAGCAGGCAGCTGCTGCCATGATTGCGAACGAGCTGCCAACAGCAGAGCGGATCCTTAAGTCCCACCTTAAAAACGCGCCAACTGATGTTGCCGCTATTCGCATGTTGGCTGAGGTAGCGGTAAGGGTGGGCCGAAACGACGATGCACAGGCGTTATTAGAGTATTGCTTAGAGCTGACGCCCGGGTTTGCTGGCGCGCGCTACAACTTGGCAGTGCTGCTGCATCGCACGAACAAATCAGACGACGCGTTACGTGAAGTAGATCAGTTGTTAGCGGAGGAGCCCGATCGCCCGGGGTACCGCAATTTGGCGGCGGTTGTGTGTAGCCGGATAGGAGAATACGAACGCTCCAGCCGGCTTTATCAGGCCTTATTAGAGGAGTATCCCCAGAATGCAAAAGTCTGGTTAAGTTACGCACACGTCTTAAAAACAGAGGGGAAACGCGAGGCGTGCGAGGCGGCCTATCGGGGCGCTATTGATCGAGATGAGCGCTTTGGTGAAGCCTATTGGAGCCTCGCAAATCTAAAGACCTTCCGCTTTTCTGAGCAGGACATATCAAACATGCAACGCCAAGTCGCGCGAGAGGATCTTGAACTGAGTAGTCGCGTGCAGTTTTACTTTGCCTTAGGTAAGGCCGCTGAGGATGCGGGCGATTATTCGGTGTCATTTGATCACTATGACAAAGGCAACGCGCTGCATCGCTCGACGCTGAATTATCAGCACGCCCAGAATAACCGACGTGTTAATCGAATGAAGACCCAATTTACCGAGTCATTTTTTCGTCAGCGGGCTGGCATGGGGTGCCCAGACGACAGCCCTATTTTTATTGTGGGCATGCCGCGGGCGGGATCAACGCTACTAGAGCAGATTTTGGCAAGCCACTCACAGGTAGAGGGCACTACTGAATTACCCGACATCATCACTTTGGCAAAAGAGCTGCGCGCCGAAGCCAATGAAGATGAGATGGGCGCTTACGATGGCGTTTTAGCCAGGATGAGTGCCAAGGCACTCCATGACGCGGGGCAGACCTATCTTGAGCGCACCCGCATTCATCGCAAGACGCAGAGCCCTTATTTCATCGATAAGATGCCCAACAACTTCTTACATATCGGCTTGATTCAGGCGTGCTTACCCAATGCGAAGATCATTGATGCACGTCGGCATCCATTGGGCTGCTGCTTTTCAAATTTTAAGCAATATTTCGCAAGAGGTCAGAGCTTTAGTTATTCCTTAGCCGACGTCGGGCACTTTTATCGAGATTATGTCGAATTAATGGACCACTATGACGCGGTACTGCCTGCTCGCGTGCATCGCGTCATCTATGAGCGATTGGTCGACGATGTAGAAGCCGAGATCCGCTCAGTGCTCGATTACTGTGGGCTGCCGTTTGAGGAGGGCTGCCTGCGCTTTTTTGAGAACAAGCGCCCAGTGCGAACAGCCAGCTCGGAGCAAGTGCGACAACCGATTTACCAGGAAGGAGTCGAGCAATGGCGGGCTTTTGAGTCTCACCTGAGCCCATTGAAAGAGACTTTGGGGGATGTATTGACCGCGTACCCCTCGGCGCCGCAATTTCAGTAAGCGACCCTTGGCACAGTGCGCTATTGCTAGTAAATAGCGCGGAAAAAGAGTAATTTATGTGCTCGGCATTCCGCTTCGATGTATCGAGGCTGCCGTTTTATTACAACGCCAACACAATTACTGGAGTCGAGTCATTATGTCGAATTTCCCCCGATCCCCTCGCAATGGCCCAGTGCGCTTTATGCGTACGCCGCTGGTGGCAGCGCTGATTGCTGCAAGCCCTGGTTTATATGCTCAGGGCCTCGAAGAAGTGGTAGTGACCGCTCAAAAGCGGGCTCAAAACCTACAGGACGTGCCGATTAGCATCGAGACGCTGAGCACCCAGAAAATTGCCGAGCTCGGTATTCAAGACTTTAACGATTACGCACGGATGCTTCCTAGTATCTCTGTCCAACCACCGGCGGCAGGTGGTGTCGGATTTTTTAATGTCTACATGCGTGGCGTTACGACGGGGCGAGACGGACAGGCAACGACCTCGCAGCCGAGCGTAGGCATGTACCTCGACGAGCAGCCCATCACCACCATACAGGGCGCCCTTGACATTCACATGTACGACATTGCTCGAATCGAGGCGCTGTCCGGCCCGCAGGGCACCCTCTACGGTGCCAGCTCGCAGTCGGGCACGATCCGTATTATCACCAACAAGCCTGACCCCAGCGGATTTTCTGCAGGCTATGGTTTAGAGGGCAACAGCGTCGACGGTAATGATACCGGCTATACCGCTGAAGGATTTATCAACGCGCCTGTCGGCGAGAACGCAGCCATTCGGCTGGTAGCGTGGATGCGCGAAGATGCGGGCTGGATCGATAATAAGCGCGGTACTCGAACCTTCCCTGGTCTGGCCTCGACCACGGCTGATGACATCACTTTAGACAATGCTGCGGTAGCGAAGGACGACTACAACACCGTCGAAACCCAAGGTGCCCGTTTGTCTATGTTGATTAACCTCAACGATGACTGGTCAATTACCCCGACAGTGCAGTACCAAAAGCAAGAAGGTAAAGGCTCTTGGGGCGAGGATCTGAGTGATTTTGTCGATGGTGACAGTGCGGTGACGCACTTCAAGGACGAGTTTACTGACGACGAATGGTACCAGGTAGGCCTGACGGTTGAGGGCAAGATCAGTAACTTCGACGTGGTCTATGCGGGTGCTTATTTAGATCGCGAAGTGGATGGCTCTTTTGACTATTCGGATTATTCATATTGGTACGACACCGTCTATACGACGGGTTACTACGCTGATTTACACTTTTTAAATAATGGCGACCGGTCGGCTCCGAACCAGTTTTTTGCCGACGCAGGTTCTCGCATTATGCCGGGCGCCCGGTTTGTGAACGATGATGGCTACGAGAAAACCAGCCACGAATTGCGTATCAGCTCACCGCAAGATCGTCGAGTGCGATTTCAGGTTGGTTTTTTCTACCAGAAGCAGGAGCATGACTTCCAGCAGCGCTGGTTGGTCGAGGGGCTCGCTGAGTCGATGTGGCCCAATCAGGGTGCGAGCCCTGAGTTCAAAGATATCGTCTACGTGAATAGCCTCTTCCGGGAGGACGAAGACGAAGCCTACTTTGGCAGCGTGAGCTTTGACATTACAGACCGCCTCGAGGCGACTGTGGGCGCGCGCTACTTCAAGCCAGAGGTATCGGTCGAGGGCTTTTATGGATTTGGCCTCGGTTTTAATGGCGTGTGGTCCGGTACCGGAGAGGCACAGTGTCCCACGCAGGATGATTGGAAAGGAAAGCCTTGTAAGAATGTCGATAAGGGCATTTCAGAGAGCGACTCTGTTTATCGTGCCAACTTGACCTGGAAGATGACCGACGACCATATGATTTACGGTACTTGGTCAGAGGGCTATCGTCCTGGCGGGATTAACCGTAAGCCGAGTGCGGGCGAGTATGTGTCAGATTTCCTAACGAATTATGAGCTTGGCTGGAAAACGACTTGGGCAGATGGCCGATTCCAATTTAACGGCGCGGCATTCATGCAAGAGTGGGAGGACTTCCAAGTATCCTTCGTTGGCGCGAATGCCATCACGCAGGTTGATAATGGTCCGACTGCAGACGTAAACGGCATCGAAAGCCAGATTCAATGGTTGCCGGTGGATTCTCTAAACATCTCGGCATCGGTGATGTTCTTGGACAGTGAGCTAAAAGACGCCTACTGCGCAGGTTGCGAATCAGATGGGGGTGCTTGGGCGCCGGCTGGCACTCAGCTCCCTATCGCTGCTGAGTTCAAGGGCAACTTGGTAGCCCGGTATAGCTTTAATCTCGCAGGTTTTGATGCGCATCTTCAAGGTTCCATTTCTCATGAGGGCAAGCGCAATTCGGACCTTCGAGTTGCAGACAACTTGGTAAAAGGTGAGATCCCTGCCAATACCTTCATGGATGTCACTGCAGGTATTCGCAATGACCAATATGCGGTTGAGCTATACGTGAGTAACCTCACCGATGAGGATGCTGCGCTCTATTACACTTCGCAGTGTGCGACAGGCACGTGTGGCACGCAGAACTATGGCGTTCTAGCGCGACCGAGAACGATCGGTATTCGCTGGTCTCAAGAGTTCTAAACTGATCAAACCAATAGGTGTGAATACGAAAAACGGCCACATCATGTGGCCGTTTTTTTATGTCTAACAGATGTTACCGCAGCGATGGCGGTGCACGACGCTGCTGGGGGTGTCTTAGCGGTCGCGTTGCTGGCTGCGCCGTCGCCTGCCGGCACTGGTTGACTGCTCGTCTTGCGTGGGCAGATTGGCCCAAGGGGTACCGAGTGCCTCAATCATCGCTTGGGCGTCGAATGGACGAGGAGCGGTGGTCTTTAGGGCGTTGACCATGGCGGCGACATGCTCTGGCGTCGTACCGCAGCAACCCCCAATGATCGTGGCACCCACATCCCGCGCAAACAGGGCGTATTGGGCCATCAGTTCAGGACTGCCATGAAAATGAATGGCGCCATCCTTATATTGGGGAATACCGCAGTTACCTTTTGCGACCACCGGCAGTGCAATACCAGAGTCGACGATGCCTTGAGTGGAATCAAGGAGTTCAGCAGGGCCAATACCACAATTCGACCCCAACATATCGAGCTCGATATCCACTGCAAATTGCGCAAAATCCCCGGGTGTCACCCCCATCATTGAGCAGCGCGCCGTATCGAAAGACAGTGTGGCGCAAACCGGCAAGCCGGTGGTTTTCGCCGCCTCGGTTGCGGCGGCAACCTCCTCCGTTGACGACATCGTTTCGATCCAGAGCACGTCGGCACCGCCCTCTGCTAAAGCCGTGGCTTGCTCAAGAAAAACCTCGACGGCCTGGGTGTGATCTAACATGCCCATGGGCACAAACAATTCACCGGTAGGGCCTATTGATCCCGCGACGAGGGTTTTGCGACCGGTGGCGGCAAAGTGGCGTTGAGTCGCCTCGCTCGCGAGCTGAGCGGCGGCGATATTGAGCTCTGCAACGCGATGCTCGGAGGCATGCAGCTTGAGCCGCAGTGCATTGCCACCAAAACTATTGGTTAATATCAGGTCGGCGCCGGCATCAAGAAACGCGTCGTGTAATGCCGCGACTTCTCCCGGTTTTTCTAAGCACCACAACTCGGGGGGGTAGCCGGCTTCTAGGCCTCGACCAAAAAAATTTGACCCCGTTGCGCCATCGGCAACGCACCAGCCTTTATCAGCAATGAGATCTGCAACAGGGTTACTGCCACCCATGGTGACTCCTTAGTTGTTAATTCAGTCGTTAATTGAAGGCGCATGATAAACCGAAAGCGGTGAGACGATGACGTGCTTATTACTGATCGACCGGCAGTTTAAGTACTAGCGGTCTGAACGACGGCGGTAAAGACGAGGAACCGAAAGCTGAGAACCCTAAGCCGAGAAGAGTGCATCGAGGGGCGACTGATTCTCCTGATGCGGTGTCCCGCGTGCAATGTGTTCAGCAAGCGGGGGCAATGGGCGGTGAAGTGTCATGAGTGAGCCGTCGGAAAGCGTCTGACATCAAACCCAATAGGCGAGAGCACTCGCTTCTGGTCTTAAAAGCGCTATGATCGCAGCGAGGGTTGCGCGCAGGTACAAACTGCGGATAACAAAGTGGATGTGGTCAGACGGCGAAGGTGGAGAGTGCTTATGCCCTACAATATCGACAGTGAGCCGGTGCTGAGATCATTGGGTAATCCGCAGCAACCCGCGCCGTATCGTGAATATGGCATGAATCGCCGATCGGCTTTGCGGGGTGTGCTCATGGGGGCGGCTGGGCTGGCCTTATCACCGATTACGCTCAGCCAAATCGATATTCCAGCGGGCCAAATACGGTTGGTTTTCAATGAGAATCCTTATGGCCCTAGTCCTAAGGCGCTGGAGGCAGTTGCTAAGATTTTGCCTAAAACGGCCTATTATCCCGGCGCAATAGAGCAAGATTTACCAGCACTGTTCGTGGAGCGCCATCGGCTTAATCCAGATCAGGTCTTCTTAGCGTCAGGCTCAAACGAGGGGTTGCAGGCAGCCATGATGGCGTTTGGCAAACAGGGCAAGGTGATTTCACCGAGCCTCACTTACTCAGATCACCTGGCTTATGCTGAGCGCTTGGGGATAGCAGTGGAGCGAATCCCGCTGCGCGAGGATATGAGTATCGACCTCGACGCCATGGCGCGAGCAGTGGATGACACGGTAGGGCTCGTTTATCTCTGTAATCCGAATAACCCCACTGGAATGGCTATCGACGGGGACGAGTTACGCGCTTTTTGTCGAGAACTGAGTCCCCGAGTGCCAATTTTGATCGACGAGGCCTACAACGAGCTCACCGATAAACCAGACTACACGTCGATGATCGATTTGGTTCGTGAAGGTGCCAATGTGCTCATTACGCGGACTTTTTCAAAAATTTTCGGTATGGCAGGGCTCCGAGTCGGGTACGGTATGGGGCACCCCGATATGGTGAAAGTGATCAAAGATCATGTGATGGCGTGGCCCAATGGCGTGGGCCTTTATGCGGCTTACCACAGCTATCTCGACGACGCGTTCATTGACTTTTCTCGGCAAAAAATCCTGCAAGGCAGGGCTATGGTGAATGCCACCTTCCGGCGGCATGGTATCGAGCCTTTGCCGTCGCAAACTAATTTTGTTTATGCCGATATAGGCCGCAATGCGAGCGAGTTCAAAAAGGAAATGGCTGCGAATCATGTCATCATCCGCGGTGCGTATGATGGCTACGCAAATTATTCTCGTGTCAGCATGGGGCGCATCGAAGAGCTCGAGGTATTTGATCAGGTTTTCAGCCGGCTATTTACCGCAAGCTAACGCTTCGTGGCGCAAACTCAGGCTGCGCACTAAGGCCTGATTCAGCAGGTTCGTATGAATATGTGAACTTTTCCCCCGGGGTTGTACTGGCAGCTCGGGCGGGACTATCATTCCGCGGATGATGTCCACAGTCACAAAGTCATGATGTTCAGATTGCTCAAACAATGCAGTCGCTTAGTGCTATGCGTCGCGATATTGTTTATTGCGACCAACGTAAGTCACGCGATTGAGCACGATCATGCCACTGAAATCACCGAAGGCCATGTCGAGTGTGTTCACTGTATCGATGAGCAGTTTGCACTCGTCGGGTCATCGAAGCTCACGGCGCTGCCTCAGCGCGCTGCTCTGTCCCACACCATCCAATGGCTTGGGTATTCCCCGGTCGCTTCATACTCCTTTCAGGCTCGTGCACCCCCCGTTAGCTGAATTGACTCTCTAGTTCATTCACCCAGCTAATGTTAAGGAGCTCAGCATGCGTCCGATTCCAGCACATGCGTTTCTCGCAGTTGCCGTCATACCACTGACGGTCACGGGGAACGAAGAAACGTTATTAGAAGAGATTACTGTCACTGCCTCATTTGTCGGGGTCAACGAGTCGATAGCGACACGGCCCATTCATGTCGTCAATGGTGAAACCCTCGAGCAAAACGGCACTCAGACACTGGGCTCACATCTTGACTCGCTTCTGGGGGTTTCGTCGGCTGATTTTGGTGCGGCTGTGGGACAACCCATCATCCGTGGTTTGAGTGGCAACCGTGTCAAGGTTTTGAATAATGGCACGGTCGTTCGCGATGTCTCTGCGCTCGGGCCAGATCACGCAGTCGATGTCAGCCTGAATGATATCCAGCAAGTGGAAGTTGTTCGCGGGCCCTCGGCGTTGCTTTACTCAAATGGCTCTATCGGCGGTATTGTGAACGTGGTCGATAACACGATACCGAAGTCTGACCTTGACGGATTCAGTGGATCGGTGGGCGCCGAAGCCCAGTCGGTCAACGATGGCGAAGCAGCTGACGTGTCGCTTCGGGGAAATTTAGGTGGTTTGAATCTGACCTATAGCTACCAAGATGTTGATATGGAAGGCTATGAAATTCCTAAAGGTGCGGTCATTGACGCGCACCATGACGAAGGGCATGAAGAAGGCCATGAAGAAGGCCATGATGAGGACCATGACGAAGATCACGAGGATGGTCATGGTGACGAGCACGGCGACATGGACACGCTCGCTAATTCCGACGTGTCGACTACCTCGCATCGCTTTGGTGCATCAACGACGGGCGACTGGGGTTATGTAGGACTGTCTTACAGTGATTTAAGCAGTACTTATGGCATTCCTTTCCACTCCGAAGCAGCGCACGACGAGGAGGGACATGACGATCACGATGAGGACCACGATGACGATCATGACGAGGACCACGACGATCACGATGAAGACCACGACGGTGACCATGACGACGAGCATGGCGATGATCACGAAGGTGAGCGCATCTTTTCCAAGACAGAATCGGAAATTATCTCGCTCAGTGGCTCGTTTAAAACGTCGTTATCCTTTCTCAACGCGATCGACTTTTCGGTAAAACAGTCTGATTACGAGCTGAAGGAACAGCATGCCGAGGGCGAGCACGGCGAGGAAGAGCACGAAGAGGGTCATGGGCATGAAGAAGGCCCCACCGTGTTCAGTAATGAAGCAACCGAGCTGTCAATATCGCTCGATTTGAGTTCCGGTGAGCGCATACGTCGTGTCGTATTGAATCACGCCATGGAGGAGATCTCGATTATCGGCGAGGAGGCGTTCATGGCGCCCGTTGACTCGACCGAGACGACGCTTGGATTTTTTAGTTCAGATGATGTGGGCTTTGCCACGCTGGATATCGGTCTTCGTTTCGATCAAATAGAGCGCGACGGTTTTATCGCTGAGATGCATCACGAAGAAGACCATGATGACGACCACGATGAGGACCATGAGGGTGATCACGATGAGGACCACGAAGGTGATCATGACGAGGACCATGAGGGTGATCATGATGAGGCGATGGAATATGACCCGTTTTCATTCAGTGACGAGGTATTCAGCGCGGCGGCTACGTTAAGGCGAGACCTCAATGAGCATGCCTCCTTGTCTCTCGGTTTAGCCAGTGTGAGTAAGACACCCTCGGCGGTTGAGCTATTTATGAACGGTGAGCACCTTGCTAGCAGTCGTTATGAGGTCGGTGACGTCAATCTCGATACTGAGCGCTCTGACAATATTGATCTTGCCTTCACTTTTGACTCACACAATTGGTTTGGTTCGGCATCGGTGTACTACAACCGCGTCGATAACTACATTTACCTACGTGATGAGTTGGAAGAAGAACACGAAGCGCACATGGGCGAAGACCACGGCGACGAGCACGGCGACGAGCACGGAGAGCACGGCGACCACGGAGGTTTGATTCTGTCTGAGTACACTCAGCAGGATGCGGACTTCACGGGTTATGAGATCGAGGTTGGCGCGCGGTTCGCCTTACCTCGGGGAGAGTTCGAAGTGACACTGGGGCGTGACGAAGTCGATGCTGAGTTCACGGATGGCCGCGCGGTACCGAGAATTGTACCTGCTCGTAATATGTTGACGGCCCGTTATACGCTGGATGACTTCTCCGCCAAGCTGTTGGTCAAAGATGTTGAGCGACAAACTGATGTGGCGATGGGAGAGACGGTGACGGAGGGCTTCACACTCGTCAATGCCGATGCCTCTTGGTCGTATGGGTTCAACGATTCCACACGGCTGACGTTGACGGCTTTTGCGCGGAACCTGACCGATGAGGTGTCTCGCAATCACACGTCCTTCGTGAAGGATCAGGTGCCGTTACCCGGCCGCAATATCGGAGTCCGTGTTCGGCTGGCGTTTTAAAAAGACAGTTGAGCACAGTGGCAGCTGATCGGGCTCCTGGCGGCGCGATCAGCTGAGTTGGGCGCGCCTCGTGCCGTTAATGCGTTGCGAGGGTACCCGCTTCTACCCGATTCATGTGTGTCGTCATCTGTTGCACGAGTAACGGAATGACCGCTTCGGGCATGTCGTGAGCCATGCCCGATACGAGGCTGAATGCTGATCCTTTGATCAATGACGCAGTATGTTCACCATGTTCGGGCGGCACTAAGCCGTCATCTGCGCCATGAATGACCAGCGTAGGGGCTGAAATTGTCGCCACTTCGGCTGAGCGATCACCCACTTTGAATATCGCCATGAGGTGCCGCTGCATTGACTCAGGGAAAAACCCTCGGTCACGAATGGCTTGTTCTCGGTCCGATGCTGCCTCGCCAATGGCGAGATTGCGTAACCTCTGCTCCGCTGCCTCAGTCGGAGAGGGTAGATGCGGTGCGCCAGTGGTCGACATGATCGAGATGAGACTCTGTGTTTTTTCAGGGTGTTGCGCGGCAATAATTTGCGCGATCATTCCGCCCATTGAGGCACCAATAATATGAGCTTGATCGTAGCCGATGATCGTCATCAACCCGGTAATATCGCTGGCCATGTCGTTCAGGGTGTAGGGAGCATTCACCGAGAAGCCCAGTTTGTATTTCAGTAATTCCCACCACAGCGTGGGTTGTCCCCAATCGTCAAAACGGGTCGACGCCCCGGTATCGCGATTATCGAGTAAGAGAATTTCGTAACCTTCCGCAGCCAAGCCCGAGATAAACGCATCTCCCCAAGCGATATTGGAGCCCCCCAGTCCCATAATCACGACTGCCTTGGGTTTGGTCGGGTTCTCCTCAACGATCCGGTAAGCGATCTCAAGCTGCCCAACTGATGC
>ENA-UZXB01002466-UZXB01002466.1-metagenome-genome-assembly--contig:-Day-2-1m-contig-2466_pt1 | contig 11246 bp, 5 predicted proteins | sample MGYA00260339_ERZ794899 | MGnify/ENA metagenome assembly ERZ794899 | reverse complement strand
AATAACACCTATGTCAAATAATACCAAAACTAAATATGACCAAGCTTTTGATGAGGCTTTGGGTAAGCTTAATCAGCAGCAACTCGATGCTGTAAAGCAAACTGAAGGTCCTATCATGGTGATGGCTGGTCCTGGGACGGGTAAGACTCAGTTGCTTGGAGTAAGAGTAGGGTATATATTACAAAATACTGATGCAAAGGCACATAATATTTTATGTCTCACATTTACTAATGCAGGGGCAGTATCCATGCGTAGTAGATTACTATCTTTTATTGGACCCGAAGCTTACAATGCCCATATATATACCTATCACGCTTTTTGCCATAGTGTGATACAGGATAATATAGAATACTTTGGTGGCTATAGAGAATTACAACTGATATCAGATATAGAGCAAATAGAGATATTGAATCAGATTATAGATGAGCTACCAAAAGAGAGTTTACTGAAAAGATTTAAAGGAGATCTTTACTACGACCGCAATAACCTACTTAAGCTGTTCTCTACGATGAAGCAAGAGAACTGGAAATCTGATATGGTGGATAAAAATATAGCGGACTACGAGATTGAGATGAGAGAAGATGAGTCAATGATCTACAAGAACAGCCGAAAAGGAAAGTGGGAGAAAGGAGATTTTAAGCAAGCGGCGTTTGATAAGTTTATGGAGAAGTATCGCAAGACCAAAGAGGCCGTTGCGCTTTTAGGTAAATATGATCAACTACTATATGAAAGACAGAGATATGATCAGCAGGACACAATCCTATTTGTAATAGATGCTTTCGAAAAAAATGAAAATTTAAAACTAGATTATCAAGAAAGGTATCAATATATTCTTGTCGATGAGTATCAAGATACCAATGGATCGCAAAACGATTTGGTTTTCTTATTATCTGATTATTGGGAGAAGCCTAATCTATTTGTAGTAGGTGATGATGATCAAGCAATATATAGATTCCAAGGAGCCAACATGACTAGTTTGACGGATTTCATCTCGAAATTTTCTCCAGATAGGTATGTACTCAAAAATAACTATAGGTCGTATCAGGGAATATTGGATAGCGCGTACAAATTAATAAGACAGAATTCGGAACGTATCGGCAACCAGACCGAAGTAAAGAATGAGGAGAACGATCCATATAAATTAGTAGAAAGTAGAAAAGACAGAAAAGGATATGGTTCTGAGCCTATAGTATATAAATATCAGAAGAAAAAATTAGAACAAGCTGGTCTTGTTAGTAAGATATTAGAATTGCATGAGCAAGGTGTGGCCTATAAAAATATGGCAGTGATCTATCGTGGGCATAAGTCGGCGACAGACCTAGTGAAATATTTTACTTTTAAAGATATACCATTACAGATCAAACGTAATATAAATGTGTTAGACCTGCCAGAGGTCAAAAAAATACATAACATCATGCTCTATCTTGCTGGCGAATATAGCAAGCAAGACTCAAGGGAGGATCTATTGTTTGAAATATTGCATTATAGTTATTTCAAGATAGCACCAAGAGATATTGGCTACATAGCAGCTCACTGCTCTAATTATGCAGATGTCAAAGAGGATGATCGCAAGTGGAGAAAAGTAATAGGTGATGAAGAGCAACTTCAGAAGTTAGTTCAAGATTCAGAAAGCATTTTGAATTTTTCTATGATGCTAGAAGACTGGATCGGAAGTATACCTAACATGACTCTTCAGAGACTTTTCGAAAAAGTAATCACTCAATCAGGATTGCTTAATGATATCTTGATGGATGAGGATAAAACTTCTCGTCTTCAGGTGTTGAATAAATATTTTGATCTAATCAAAAACGAATCTGCAAAGAATCCTGATTTTACGTTAGACACCCTGATTGCCAATGTTGATATCATGCGTCATAGTAATATCAGCTTACCGCTGGAGAAGGTAATTCAAAATGAAGATGGCATTAACTTTATGACCGCTCACGGTAGCAAAGGATTAGAGTTTGATTATGTATTTATCGTTGATGTAACTAAGAAAAATTGGGAACAAAAAAACGCAGGACGTGGATTTAGATTCCCTCCGGATTTAGTTCCTATTAGTGAGACGTCGAATATTCAAGATGATCGTCGATTGTTTTATGTAGCCTTGACTCGAGCTAAGAATTTTGCATATATATCTTACTCTCTTTTTGATGATGAAGGAAAAGACTTGGAAACTGCAAGATTTATATCAGAACTAGGGGAGCATATCTCTGCGGTAGATGGGGAGGTAAGTAAAGAGCAGACCGAAGATTATGTAACAGGGCTCATGACTTATACTAAAGGTACACCAGTACTAATAGATCGTGATCTTGTTGCTCGATTGCTAAAGACATTTTCTATGAGTGCTACAGCGCTGAATAAATTTATCAGATGTAGGTGGTCATTTTATTTTGAAAATTTACTCCGTGTTCCGATGGCCAGATCGGCAACGATGGGTTATGGTAGTGCAATTCACTATGCATTAGAGATGTATTTCAAAACTATGGAAGCAGATCCAGAACGAAAATCTCCTGATCCAGATACATTGACTACTCATTTCATCAAAGGAATGAAAATTTATAGATCTCACTTCACTCAAATGGAGTTTGATAATTTTAATATTCTGGGAGAGAAAATACTTAGGGAATATTACGATGAGTATAAGGATCAATGGAATACTGCAAAGCAAACGATCTCAGAGAAAAACATCAAACATACGTCTATAGGCGAGATTCCTATTAAGGGTAAGATCGATAAGGTAGAGGTCTACGACGATCACGTAAAAGTCATTGATTATAAAACGGGTACTTATAAGAAAGATAAACTCGCAGGCGTAAGTGATGAAGATCAAGGAGGTGATTATTGGAGGCAATTAGTCTTCTATAAGTTACTTGTAGATAACGACCCTACACTAGATTGGAAAATGAAATCTGGTACAATGGATTTTGTAGAGAAGGCAAAGACAAAAGTGAAATATGATAAAATAGAGTTGCCTATATCTCCGCAAGATGAGGAGGCAGTAACAAAACAATTACAAGAATCTTGGACGGCTATTCACAATTATGAATTTGAGCAATTCTGTGAAGATGAAAATTGCAGATGGTGTAACTTTGTAAGAGACACAAGTATGATTCAACCCGTAGAGTTAGATGAAAGTTATAATGAAGAGTAGCTTTGAGATAGCTCAATCCTTGTCCGAACTGAGTTCTAGTGTAGAGCCTGTAATGAACTTATCGTACGTTGATTATGGGGAGGGTTATACGATTGGAAGATCATGAATTTGTTGAGATATTGGAAGCCTTCACTTAAGAATAATTATAGGTAAAGTAAAAGCCCTTAATAATAAAGATGTTCCATAACTAGTAGATATCTTACTTTCTACCAAGTATCTTTAACATGCTAAATGTGTTATGTAATCCAATAATAGAGATCAATAGTTGATGACGGAAAGGAATATCAATTAAATCTAATTTTAAGCTGGTTTCAAACATTGCTTTCATAGCTTCCTTAGGATTAACTTTATAAGCCATTAAATACTTATGATATAATTGATTTTGAATTACTTTTTCTCTTTTTGGACCAAGAATATCATTTGATTTAAAATAGTGCGTTAGGAACTTCATAAACTTTATCCCCGTCATCGGAAAATCTGCTCTACTTGAAACAGATTTATTTTGTTCATACACGATACATTTAGATTGATCATAAAAAGAGAATTGTTTTTCCTCCATAATCAACCTTGCCATTAATTCCTTTTCTTGATGTGAAGTATAATCTGTGTTCCAGCCTCCAATATCTAATAGTGCAGATCTCCGCCATAGATTAGAACATGTCCAACCAATTTTTCCTTTAAGCAGAGAGAGCCATATGTCGTCTAGCTCAGAAACAGAGTAATTGATAATTTTACCTTCAATTGTATGTTCGGTAATAGGACTGCTTATTACATCTGTTTGGGATAAATTGTCCAATGAGAGTTGGTTGAAAATCTTGTGAGGCAACAATTTATCATCCGCATCAAGATATTGTATCCATTCTTTAGTGGCTAGAGATAGACCTAAGTTACGTGCGTGATTGGTGCCTTGGTTAGATTCTATAGTGAGAGTAACATGGGGATATTTATCTGCGTATGATTGAGCTATTACTAAAGACTTGTCGGTGGAGTTGTTGTCTATCAACAGTATCTCTAGCGTAATATTTTGCTGAGTCAATACTGAGTCTATAGCACGCGTTAGAGTCGCTTCAGCATTATAGAACGGTATGACTACCGAAGCTTCCATTAGTTTAGTCCAAATACTTGAGCAGGACCATTGTTGTTAGCTACGATTATTACTTTACGTTTATCGGGTCCAGCCTCTACGAGTACAGCATCTCTAGCATCTAGTGAAGCATATATGCCAGATTCTATTGTAGATAAAGGCGTAAAATTACCCTTACCATCATTACGTAATATTAGTCCAGTTCCGGCATCGCTTCTTGTCGTTTCTACTTCACGATTATGGTAATTGCCTGCAACAAAAAGATCTATGTCTCCATCATTATCAAAGTCGGTAGGTATAATAGTATAGATTGGTGCTATTTGGGCCTTATTAGGCAGCTTGTGTATTTTAAGTTTTCCCGCACCTTGATTCTCTATCCATACACTTTCAAACATTTGCACTTCTTTGAGCGCAGCTCCTTCCATTTTGTCATCTAAGATATCTTCTATTGAAGCAACTGCGAATGCTTCGTAATCTTCAAATTTGTCTTTGATAAAAGGCATTTGCTGTGAAGAACATTGTCGCCCACGAACAGGATATAATGTCCCATCTTGATCGTAATACCCTAGGTAAACATCATGAGTACCATTACCATCAAAATCTTTAGTGAACAATTTGAAAGGTTCTTCTTTGGACGCTTTGTATTTTAGATTCAGCCCAAGGTTACCCACGATATAATCATCATCACCGTCTCCATCTAAGTCGGCTACTGTTATTTTATTCCACCAACCGCTTGTATTTTTCCACGCTTCGTCACCATCGTATTTTGATAACTTTCCTGCGTCATTATTATATATAGTAAGAGGCATCCATTCACCTACCAATAAAAGATCAAGATCTTTGTCTTGGTCATAGTCCGTCCATACGGCATCAGTAACCATTCCTATTTCATTAAACAGTTTACTTGTATTTATATCGAGTTTCAATTTTCCACCTTCATTTAGATATAATGAACTACTCGCATCATAACCATAGAAACCTGGAATCTGCCTGCCACTTGCAAATACATCTATATCACCATCACCATCATAATCTGCAGCAGCTACTGCGGATCCACTTATGGATAATGCTTGGAATGATTTATCTTTTTTGAATATACCTGTCCCGTCATTTATATAGAGACGATCCTGGTAGTTTTTACTACCGTCTTCGAATTCATTCCCACCGCTTACGACATAGAGATCTTGATCACCATCACCATCTACATCGAAAAAGGTGGCGCCAAGATCTTCACTCTGAGCATCAATGCTGAACTCTGATCCAGAAACTGGTGCGGTAAAGCTTCCATTAGTAGTCATAGGAAAGAGTACGCCAGATGAAGTCGCACTACCACCAAAGTAAATATCAAGAGTTCCATTACCATCTACATCTGCAGTCGCCATCACTGGTCCGAGTGTAGACATTTTATGAGGGATTAATATTTCCCTTTCATAATCATCAAACTCGTTTTCATTATGCGATACGGGAAACATTTTTGAGCTAGTTATATCGCTAAACAAGCCTAATTTATTCTCATTGCTAGCCAGAGTACTTGCCTGAGTATAATCTATTTTGATCGTCTGATTAGCATTGATATCAGATTGTATGACTTGTTTCCCATCCGGATAGGTAACTGTAAGTTTGTCGACTTTGCCATTTATTCCTAATCCAAATAGTGCAACTGGTTCGCTGGCAGATAGAAATCCTCTTGTGCGTGTAATTTCGATAAGCTGGGTTGTGTTATTGTCATATTTAATTTCGACACGTGCAGCATCACAAGGCAAATTGTTTTTAGTTGCATAAACTTTGAGGTAGTTATTTATTTTTTGATCCTGTGCAACATTTTTATAGATCTGACTTTTGTCATTCATATGATTCATTACTAGATCCATATCACCGTCATTATCTAGATCTGCATACGCTGCACCTTGTGTCCAACCGGCAAAATTGAGATTCCATGTAGATGCAATTTTTTTGAAAGTAAGATCTCCATTATTTTTGAAAGCTGAATTTTCTAATCTTTGTGATGGAGCGGCTATTGCTAACTCATATACACTTTGATTTAATTCATCTTTGCTAAGTGATCCCGCATTCTTGTTGTGTTGGGTTACGAGGTCTTCGATTTCGTGTATGTAATCTTTGTTACGCACATCTCTAAATAAACCATTAGTGACTACTAGATCCTTGTTACCGTCAAGATCTAAATCTGCGAATAACGCTGTCCAACTCCAATCTGTATTAGAGACACCAGCCATTTGAGCAATCTCTGAAAATGAGCCATTACCGTTGTTGAGCTGTAATGCATTAAACATATATTGATGATGGTACCCAGCGTTGACAAGGGTCCAAAATTTGGCCGGATTCATGCCACTCATGTTAGTCTTACTTCTGTAGTTATCAGAAGCTACCATATCTGATGAGAATAAATCTATATCTCCATCATTATTGAAATCTGCAAGATCTACGCCCATACTAAAGTTACTCATGTGTTTAAGTGAAACATGAGCTACATTTGCAAATGTTCCATCACCTCTATTGACATAGAATAAATCAGGCTCCTCATAATCATTAGCAACATATATGTCAACCAATCCATCCCCATTGAGATCTGATGCGGTAGTACTAAGTGCTGCTGCGAAGTTTTTTACACCTGCAGCTTCAGTTACAGTTGTGAATTTTCCGTTAGAATCATTTCGATAGAGATTATCAGTATAAGTGTAATTAACTCCAGCACTTTGTCTTTTTAGGTATCTAGAAGAAGGCATTTGATTTCCCACATATAGATCTAAGTCGCCATCTTCATCCATATCAAAAAATGTAGCTGAAGTTGAATATCCCATATCGGCTACGCCATATTCTTCTGCCTTATCTTCGAAAGTCATGTCTCCATTATTAATATAAAGTACATTTTTTCTGCTGTTTTCATTAGGCAGCAAATATTTACATACATAGATATCTAAGAACCCATCGCCATTTACATCTCCTATACTAACACTAGAGGACCAAAGTTCATTTTGAGCGATACCAGACGCTAGACTAATATCTTCAAATTGCATATTGCCTTTATTCAGATATAATGCATCTCTCACTTGGTTTCCTGTAAAGTAAATATCTACAAGATCGTCATTGTTAAAATCAGCCAATGCTACACCACCACCATTAAAAATGACATCGTATTGGATATAGTTGAATTTAGGACTCTCAGTAATAATATTGGAAAATTCTATCCCTGTAGCATTGGACGGAAGTACTTCGAATAGTTTAACTTCAGATGTATTTATAACCTGGGTATTTATAGAGGTATCGTTAGAACACGATAAAGTAAAAATTACCAATAGAGTATAGAAAATATTTTTCATTTTTGTTATTTCTATTAATTGACAAATATCGTAAATTAATAGAGGTTATTGAGTTGATTATGGTTAGGGTATTAATTTATTGACAAAATTGATACATCAATCATTCATTATTACCTATATCTTTACATTATGTCCATTTTGAAGAAGATATACATATTTCCGATCCGAGCCTATCAGGTTATTGTTTCACCCATACTAGGTCCTACATGTAGATTCCAACCCACGTGCTCTTATTATATGATTGACGCTATAAAGCAATGGGGAATCATAAGAGGGACTTGGATGGGCTTAAAACGTATATCTAGATGTCATCCTTGGGGATCTTCTGGATATGATTCAGTACCGAAGAATACAAAAAACAAAAGAATTAAGGATCAGAATACTGATTATAAGTAACGAATAGAAGCAAAATGTTAAGAAGACCTAGAAGAAATAGAAAATCACAAGCTGTAAGATCCGCAATAGCAGAGACATACATAGGTGAGCAACACATGATTATGCCACTATTCTTGGTGTTAGGGTCAGGTATAAAAGATCAGATTGCGTCGCTGCCAATGGCTTATAGATGGAGTCTAGATACAATGATGAATGAGATTGGAGAATGCCTTTTATTGGGAATAGATAAGTTTATACTTTTCCCAGCTATTCCGGAAGACCTCAAAGACAAGACTGCCACATACAGCTACGACCCTGATAACTTTTATCTACAAGCGGCGACTAAGATCAAGGAGAAATATCCAACTGTATGCCTTATTAGTGATGTCGCTATGGACCCTTATAGCTCGGATGGTCATGATGGATTAGTGAGAGACGGCAAGATCGTTAATGACGAGACATTGCCTATACTTGCTAAGATGGCAGTGGCTCAGGCTGAAGCCGGATTTGATATAATTGGACCGTCTGATATGATGGATGGTAGAGTAGAAACAATAAGACTCGCATTGGATGCTGCCGGATATACAGATACATCCATTATGTCATATACAGCAAAGTATGCCAGTGCTCTTTATGGGCCATTCCGTGATGCCTTAGACTCTGTACCTAAGGGTGGGGATAAGAAGACTTATCAGATGGACCCCTCTAATATCAATGAAGCCTTAATAGAAGCTCAATTAGATATGGAAGAGGGAGCAGACTTTATCATGATCAAACCGGCACTTCATTATTTAGATGTGATACGAGAGCTAAAGACTAGCTTTAGCATACCTACTGTAGCTTATCATGTGAGCGGAGAATGTGCGATGCTATACGCAGCCTGTGCAAATGGGTGGCTAGACAGAAAAAAAATGGTGCCAGAAACACTATTAAGTATACGAAGAGCTGGAGCAGATCTAGTAATTAGCTATTTCGCTAAAGAGTTTGCTGAATCATTGCATTAAAGACTTTCCACATTTGAAAACTTTCCAATCTACAGGCATTATTTTTCGTCGTATGAAGTACTCAGAGACGAGTCTAATCGTAGATATATTTACTAGAGAGAAAGGTATTCGATCATTTATATTTAGTGGTGTTCGTAAGGCCAAAGCGAAAGTGTCGGCGGTCATGATTGATCATATGAATATAGTGAACATAATCGCTTACGATAAGGACAATGATAAACTTGCGCGCGTCAAGGAGATACATCTAGAGCATAGATATCGTCATATTACTACTGATGTAGTTAAGTCTTCTTTAGGTATATTTTTGTTGGAGATGACAAGAGATTGTATTAAAGAAAAAGAACCCAATGAAGAGCTGTTTGATTTTATTACTGATTGGTATAAATATCTCGATATTTGTGACCATCAACTCTCTTGTTTTCACCTCATGTATCTATTAGAGTTAAGCAGGTTTTTAGGATTCGAACCCATGAACGATTTTGATGAAGAATTGAGAACTCAGTTTGATTTGTTAGATGGTAACTTTGTAAATGTGAGTAATACTTCAAAGTATTTATTGCCTGAAGAGCGATCTATATTTGTGAGACAGCTACTTAGTGCTGATATGAAGCAACTTGAGCATATCAGAATACCCAAGGATATTAGAAATGAAATACTGAAAGATATTATCAAGTTCTATAGATTACATGTAGACAACTTTAGAGAACCGAAGTCGTTGGCCGTTATTCAGGCGATACTGCGTTAGGCACATTCCCAGGCTCAACCAATAGAAAGAGCCCTTGATTTCTGGGTAGATAATTTCGACGATCTTGTATTTGCAGGTGTTTACCGTACCTCTAACCCGTACACTACAGAATATATATTTCTGTTCAGATTTTTACTTCTGATTATACTTTTCCATTGTAAACTTAAGTCCTATAGTGGCAAAACTCTTAGCCGTTTCACAGGCTCTAGGGATAATTTCAATTAACTCATCTTTTTCTTTGGCATTCCATTTACCTAATACATGATCTATTTGTTGACCTCTACGGAAGTCTTTCCCGATACCTACGCGCAGCCTAGAATATTTGGTGGAGCCAAGTACTTCAGCAATATCCTTAAGACCATTATGGCCTCCATCACTACCTTTGGGTTTGAGACGGATGACGCCTAGTTCTAGTTGAAGTTCATCGACTACTGCCAATACGTTATCTACAGGAATTTTCTTTTTCTCCATCCAGTACTTTAAAGCTTTCCCACTTTTATTCATATAGGTTGATGGCTTAAGTAGTACAAGGGTGCGACCTTTATGCTTTAGCTCTGCGACATCTCCAAGAGTCTCTTGCTTCCACGACACACTTGCATCTTTGGCCATCATGTTTACTACATCAAAACCTATATTATGGCGAGTGCCAGCATAATCAGAACCGATATTGCCAAGACCAACTATAAGATATTTCATAGGATCATAATTTTCTTCAGGAGTAGAGTAAAAAAGTGATTTTAAAAATTTAATCATAAGAGTAAATCTAAATTCCAAATTCCAAAGCTAAACAGTATTTCTAAAAAACAAATTCCAAACTCCGACAGTGACAGCGTTAGCCACAACACGGGTTTGGAATTTTAAATTTTATAAGTTGATTTAAGAGCAACTTATCGTGCTACTGCAGTTGCTCTTTTCTCTCTTATCACAGTCACTTTTACTTGACCAGGATACTGCATTTCTTGTTCTATTTTCTGTGATATCATGAATGCCAAATCTTCAGCGTATTGATCGGTCACCTTTTCACTTTCTACTATTACACGCAATTCTCTACCTGCTTGTATTGCATAAGCTTTCTCAACACCTTCATGATTCAACGCTATATCTTCAAGCTCTCCGATACGCTTGAGGTAACTTTCAAGTATCTCTCTACGTGCTCCAGGTCTTGCGCCAGATATCGCATCACATGCTTGTACGATAGGAGAGATAATATTATTCATTTCCATCTCGTCGTGGTGAGCACCTACGGCATTGATTATTACTTCATGTTCGCCATGCTTCTTACACATCTCCATACCCAAGAGTGCGTGTGATAGCTCTGACTCGTCTTCTGCAACTTTACCTATATCGTGTAAAAGTCCAGCTCGCTTAGCCATTTTGACCTGTTTAGGACTCATACCTAATTCAGCAGTCATGGTCCCACATAGTGTCGCAGTCTCGATACTGTGTTTCAGTAGATTCTGACCATATGATGATCTAAATCTCATACGACCCACCATACGTACTAAGTATGGATCTAGGCCATGTATATCTAGATCGATTACGGTAC
>ENA-UZXB01001842-UZXB01001842.1-metagenome-genome-assembly--contig:-Day-2-1m-contig-1842_pt1 | contig 11290 bp, 14 predicted proteins | sample MGYA00260339_ERZ794899 | MGnify/ENA metagenome assembly ERZ794899 | reverse complement strand
TCCGGCATTTCGGCTTCGTCCACTTGCGCGGCTTCTGCCTCAAGCGCATCGTCCGTCGTCACGTTATCCTCTTGGGGCGTGAGCATACTTCTGATTGCATTCTGAGCGCTGTACAGGTCAGTCCCTTGCGGGGTGCTGTTGTCTGACATCTCTTTCTTCCTCTATTATGCTACTTTTTCATCTTCATTTCAATAGTAGCGTTATCAACCATGCTGCGCAGCGACTGGCGGACCATGTCAATTCCGCGCAACTTCATGTAAACAGCCTCTCGGCCGTCGGTGTCACTGGGGCCAGTTGCCTTGAACTGCGTCCAGCAATCCGCCTCGGCTTCCTCAAGAAACCGAAGCAAATCTGTGTCAGCGAGCAGGCGCTCAGCCTGCTTGCCGTCTGTGATGATCTGCTGCTTAGTCTTCACGCGTCGCCTCCGTGATTATGTCAGCCTGCGCCTTCATCACTTCGCGGTTGATCGCCATGTCAGCCCGGATCTGAGCAACGTCAAGCTGCGTGCCGTACTTCGCCTTCAGTTCTTCTGCCTTGACGCGGATGTCGGCCTCCAGCTCGTCGCGCTTGCGGTCGTCTTCCATCATCATCTGCTCGCGCTTCAGCTGAAGGTCTGCCGCCTTCTTCTGCATGTCCGCCTGTATCTGCTGGATCTGCACCTGGATCAGCTGCTCGTTGATGTCTGGCTTGTTGTCTGGCGGCGGCGGCTGGAACTTCGCAGGATCACTCCAGAACTGCGACGTGTCCTTAAAGCCGGCCAGCGACGTCATCTCCTTGAGCGTGTTGCTCAGCTTGGCGATGTCAGTCAGCGGGTTATTCGGGCCCATCGTCGACATGGCTTCCTTCTGCATCTCGCCGATCTGGCGCAGCATCATCATGCGCTCGCTGTCAGTCCCGCGGCCCAAAGCCACGTTTACAGAGACGTCCATCGAGGCGTCCCAAACTTTCGGATTTATTTCGACGAAATCGTTATTCAGGCGGATCATGCGCGCCTTGTCTTGGTGCGTCGTGATGTTGTGCAGGACAAGCTCGTACAGGCGCTTAACGCCCGTCTCAGCGAATACCCTGGCAATCATCTCGATGTGCTGCTGTGCGGCGCTCACAGTGGCTGCCACGGCCGTGGCAGTGCTAGACTGTAGGGCGCCGGCGTCTAAGCCCATAGACGCCTTGGAGATGCCTGTGCGGGCCTCCTTGACCTCGTCCATGTAGTTCAGGACCGGGAATGCCTGCTGACCGACAAACGGCACGGTGAGTTGCTGGACCGAGCCTGGAGCGCGCTGGCGGACAATTGAACCCATCTCTGTGTTCATGGCGTCGTCCATGTTCACCATGCCTTCGACAACAGCAATTCTCGGGTGAATACTGAGACTTAGGCTGTCCAGGGAGTTGCGCATGACGACTGACTTGATGCGCTGGATGTCCATTACGGTGTCAGCGACACTCATGCCGAAGAAGTCGTGCGGCTCGGGATCTGGGCATAGTGTGGCGAATGGAGCCATGTCGCACGGCTCGTTGTTTAGGATGACGTTGCCGTCGCCGCCGGTGCAGATCTTGCGCAGCTCGGCGATGCCGTCCCCGTCGTAATCCACGCGGATGTAGTTTTCGACGTATAGCACCTTCCGCATCGCCGGGTCGCTGCGAGAATTCATCTCGTTGGTCAGGGCCGGGTTTCGCGTGTTGCGCTCGACGTTAGTGTCCATGTCGTCGTGCTCGGACGAGAGGTTGTAGACCTCGTCGTAATCGTAGCCCATAGCCACAAGCTCTGACACGGTCACGATGCGGCGGTGCGCAACGTATTCGGCGTCCTCAACAGATTTAGCCTCGCGGGAGATCAGGAACTCCTCCGGCGGTAGAGCCTCCACCTTCACGCGGCCGTCTGGGCGGGTGTAGGTGACGCGCAGGTCGTGTGACATGGGCGGCATAATGATCTGGCCGGTCATAGGGTCGATCTGCGGCTCGCCGACCGGCGTGCTCACGGTAATGTCGACCTCGGCTGCCGGGTCGGCCATAAGCGCAGCCAGGGCGGTGTCGTCGACGCCGGTGTACTCGATTGTGTCAAACTCTGTCTTGTCTTCCCAGTAGCACTTTAGGATGCCGACCTTGCGCACCAGCGCGTCCATGAATGCGCTGTGCATCTCCAGGAAGCCACGGTTGTCGCGGTTGATGATGAAGTTGGCGTACTCTGTGGCCTGCTTGGCCGCCGGCACATCCTCCGCGTTCTGCGGGACGTATTCGACCGTGCGGTCGGAGCCGTTGAAGATCCGCATCAGCGACGGCATGATCGCCTGTACGGTATCCCGTACGTCCATGCTTACCACTTGGCTGCGGCCCTCCTCCTCGTCGCCAAACGGCTCGCCCCGGTAGTATTGCGTCGCCGTGGCGCGGATCGGGGAGACCCAGTTGTCGATGAAGTCGATTGCGTCATCGATCTCGTTGCCGACAATGCCTTGCAGCTCCTGGTCGTCCATGACGTCCGGGTTCAGTTCAGCCTCGAGCTCGGAGGCCATTTCGTTTATCTCATAGTCCATCTTGTGGCCCTTCTTGCGCTTTGCCTAACACTGTGTTAACTGTTCACAGTTCAATTGGGAGGATACCACCATGACTGATGGTAACATAGATGAAGATTTAGATCTTACAGATCCGCTTAGAGCCGGCATATACTCACTGGCGTTTATGCTCTTGGACCGCGAAGGCGATCTGCCGAAAAACGTGGTAGAGATCATTGAGGATATAATCGAGCAAGAGCGCAACTTTTAGAGCCCCCTCAAGTATGCTTCGATCAGGTTCATCTCATATCGAGTTGCGTCTTCTAGTCCGCCGCTCTGGAAGCGATCAATGTAGGTTGACGCTTGGTCAACGTACTGCTGATCTCCCGGCTGCTTTGTTTTTGGGTTCATAGTGAACACACGCTGATCCGATGGTAAAGTATAAGACCTGCCAGAGAACGGCATATTTTGACCCGGATAGAATGTACCCTTCTCTTTAGCAGCGGCAGCCAGACGAGGCAGCGCAGTGTCGCGAGCAGATATAGTCCAAGGGACATCGACGCCAAACGTCTGCGATCCTGTACCGGGCATCTTTCCCAAACCTGTGTCATACGACGCGTGATCTGCCGCAAGTAACCCGCGCCCAATGTCAGGTGTTGCAAACCTGTAGCCAGCGCTAAAACTTGGAGACTGGACAAGATCTGGGTTTGTCGCGGCAAAGCGCATCTCTCCGACGTCCGGCAGGCCTTCAAGTTTCTTCATATCCGACTTGTCCATGCGCTGGAGGAACGGCTTTCTGATATGCTCTGGAGATTGAGTATCGAACCACGCTCTGAACTCAGGGCTGTCTACGCTTGGGATGTCTGAAGTCTTGACACGCTTTAACGGCTTGAGGCCATCTTTTGCGCGCTGTTTATTTTGCTTTGTTAGAGCCTTCTGCCTAAAGTCACCCACAATAGTCTTTAGCTCATCATTAACAGCCTTTACGACCTTACGAGGCATTTGAGACGAGAAAAGCATTTCAGAGTATAGTTGGCCTTGATGTATCGCAAAGTCGCCAGACCTCTCGCCCATTGGAGCAAAGCCTACACGAATGTCACGCTCCGCGTTTTCCGGGCTTGAGAACACTTTTTGTTTTGGCTTCATTACTCCAGAATGAGACGCCCACACCTGTTCTGTGTCCATGTATTCCGCGCCAGCTTCGAGCCGGACAGGACGTTGCAATTGAAGCTGGCCGACCCGGGTAACCTCACGCCCGCCCGCTGTGCGGTCGCCAGCAAGAAAATACATATCAGTGCCTTGCATGTCAGAAGGCGTGATCAATGTCGGCGGCGTGTATCCAGCGTCCACCAATCTCGTCTCAGCTTCCCACTCATATGGCGCCGTCTTCTGCTTAACATTTTGCGAGAATGGCGTAAATAAGGCTGCGTCTCTTGCGCTACCGCCTCCGACACGAGGTGCGTCAAAATAATCCGAGCCACGCATAATCTGCGTGCTTTTAGCAGCGCTCAGGCTTTCGCCCTCTCCGCCACGCTGGAAAGCCTCGATGAGGCCGCGCGGATCTCCCTCCGCAATTGACCGGCCGGCGTATGTCGCGTCGGCGGCGAGGCCGGATACGTCAACGTCTCCAGCAGCTTTTGCTCCTGCTTTCAAAGCCTTAGTGCCAGGGACAACCATAGCAGCGGTTGACGCTAGGTCAGCGTAGCGCGCGTCGTTGGCCATCTTGAGTTGCTCGGGCGTCGCGGTGGAGAGCGTCACGCCCTCCGGCAGGTAGTCCACCGCCGTATTCGTCAGCGCGCGCTGCACGGTGCCGGCGGTGTCGCTGACGGCGCCCCGCACGGTGCCGACTGGGTCGGTGGCCAAGGATTGAATGCCGCCGATCATGCTTTCGCCGATTGCCTTGTTGACCGCCAGCGGATCTTGCTGGACTGCGCGCAGAATGCCGGCGCCGCCCTCACCTGTCACTCGAGCCATGCCGAATAGATCTCTGAGTGGGCCGCGTAGGCCCGGAGGGATATATTGCTCGTAACCTGCCATTAGCCGAGTAAACCCTGCGGACGAGCCACTGGCCGCGGTGACGTCTCAGGCGGAAGCAGACCCTGCGGGCGCATCCGCGGACGGGGTGGCGTCTCGTTGTACAGGCTCTGGCCGGAGAACTTCCTGCCGTAATCCGAAATAAACGTGCCGAACTTGTCTTTCTTGTCCAACTCCCCGCCGCTCTCGAGGAAGTCGCGCATACCCTTGCGGCCTCCGAGGTGGGCCATGCCGACGACTGCCGACATATCCACCGGGACGCCTTTTATCTCCTGGCCGAAGAAGCGGTCCAAGCCTTTCTCCATGACGTAGTCGACGACGTCCTGCTCGTGCCAATTCATCGCGCGCTCTTGTAGCTCTGGGCTGGCAAGGAATTCTTCGCGGGTAAACTTCTCACCCGTGGCAGCCATGAAATCTTCGATGCGATCGTCGCCGAACTGGTATGCGCCTGCAACCATGTCTCCGCCACCGGCGTCAGTCAGGATGCCATAGTTTCCGCTGCTCTCGCTCTGCGCCATTAAGTTTCTGAAGTCACTGCCTGGCATTAGTTGCTGCCTCCCTGCGTCTTTAAGTATTGCTCGAAAATTGCCCTCATGCGCGCCGGGTCGCCCCTGTACTTGTCAAAAATTGGAAGGCTTCCGACTTGCTCCATAAACGCGTCAAACTCTCCGCCGGGCCTATACCTCGGGTCGCTGGGGTTGCCGGTAAACACCTCAAACTGCACGTCTGGCTGGGTCAGGTTTGGGGACGCGCTGTATGCCGCCTCCATGTCCATAGGAACCGCGCCGCCCGCTGCGGGCGTGGTTATGGGGGCCACGGGATCGATGATCGGCGTCTGCTGCTTCTGCGGCCGGTATGACGACCGCAGCTCGCCTTGGGGCGGCGGGGCGTCGTATCCGCTGATAATGCGCGCGAGCACACCCATGGGCGTCGGCATATTAGTCAGCTTGTGCATAAATGTTCCGGGCTGCGGCAGGTTCGCGTCGCGGTAGGTCTGGGCCAGCGATCCGGGCTGGAAATCGGAGCGCAGACGTCCGCCGCTGGTGTAGGGGTCGCGACCGGGGTTAGCCACCTGACGGAAGTCGCTAACAGAGGGGCCAATGGCCGTGCCGTAGTTGGGGGCCGCTGCGTACCTCTCAGAGATGCTCGAGCGATACCTGTCGCCGGCGTCGGAGCCTTGGTCGCGGCTTATCGTGGCCGCGGTGCGGTCGTAGTAGTCGCGGTCCTTTTCCTTGAGACCGAAACCCATCGCCAAGTCGTCTAATATGCCCATGCGCTCGCCTCGCCCTTCGCTTCCCACAATAATACACCAAACCCGCCTTCAGTGTAACCCCGCGCACCTGGGGGAAGAACCAAGCGCACGGGGGAGCCTGAAAGCTCAACGGCTGGGTGGGAGGGTAGCCGCCAACAGGCGCAGGATAACAAAAAAGTTTGCCGGAGGCCAGTTTTTTGCATTTTAGGGGTTGCAGTCTGTAGATGTTAACATTAGGTTAACTGATATAGACATACACTAACAGCTCGGGAGGGCATCACATGACAACTTATCACATCATCGCAACTCGTCGCGTAAACAGCAACACAGCTGAGCATGGATTTGGTGACTACCCAACATATACAGACTTCGTTGCCTGTACTGTTGAGGCCGACACAATCCGCAAAGCCCAAAACAAGGCCAAGAAGCTGCACCCAAATCGGTTTATGTTTGGCGGCGGCTTCGGAAATAAATGCCTGACGGATGCAGAACTTTCTCAGCGCCCATCCCTGCGCGCCACACTGGAGGAATAAATGCTATACCGCCGCTACATGCACAAAAGCGAAATCAACGAAATGGCGCAGGCCGCGCTGGGCGCGTACACCGATACCGGGCACTGGCCCGAGGCATACGGCGCGGCGCAGAAATACGCCGAGGAGACGCTGGGCGCCAAACCAGACAGCGCGCAGGTCTTCGCCGCTGTCACCATCGCAAAGTCTAACTGGAAGGGAGAAGAGTAATGCACAAAGATACACCGAAAAACACGCAGGAAGCCGTCGAGCTGGGCCTATATCTCGCGATCACCGCACAAACTGAGGAGGCGTCGAAGGAGGCGCTGCGCTACGCAGAATATCTGGCCCACCAGATAAGCTACGGCGCGCGCGAGAACGCCAAGAATAACGTCAGGCGCTACATCGAGCGCGAGCGGGCTTCTGGCGCAGAATATCCGCAGTCACCGCCCAGAATGGCGGTGCCGATCAAGCGAGCCATGAAGCCCAAGCGCCTCACGCGCGATCTGATACTCGACGCAATCGGGTGCCCAAACCTTATGATGATGAGAGTTAAGAATGAAACCCCGATGCCATTCACTCCGGCGTACCTAAAAGTGTCTTGGCGTTTCGTCTACCTAAAGGAGCCGGGCACAAACCTGACGCTGCACTACCTGACGACCGGCAGGCTGCAAGACCAAGTCGTCGCATTCCTCGACGTCGACCACCCGCGCCTCAAAGACCTCACGCTGGAGCAGTGGGTCGAAAACGGCCAACTTCTCGTCGAACAGGCCGAGACCCGCCTCGCCTTGTCAGCCGTCATGAACTCAGTGTCGCCAAGCGAGACGCCGTTCCAGACTGAGGGCCGGGACGTGAACCTGACTGACTGGGAAACCTAAACCACCCCTCTGATACCACGCTTCAGCGGCTTACCCCACGAGCCGCTGGATGAGACCCCATACGACATGGTCGTGTGGTCATTAGCCAAAGCTAAGCAAAGCGCGTCGGCGCGGTCGGGAGATCGCACGCCGCGCTTTTTCATGCTGTCCTTGCTCTCAACCTGGATCTTGCCAGACGACGTAAACATATACCGCGGCGCCACAAGCTCCGAATACAGCGCGTCATCCTTGGGCAGCGACACGTCCATATTCTCGAGCCACGCCTTGCACTTGAACCAGAGCTCAGCGCGCAGGTTCAAATACGTCTGCTTCGCCATAGCGCGCTCAGACACGTTCAAGCCACGCGCCGGCAATCCCAGCTCCCTCAACCTATCCAACACCCCGGCGCCAAACCCATTGCTGTCGACGATGATCTCGACGGGTCGCTTGGACGGGGGCGCCGCATCATACTCCGCCTTCACGGCGCCGGACAGCTGCATCAGGTCCAAGTTGCGCCACACAGTCAGCGGGTGCACCACCGGCCCCTGACGCTTGCACAGGACGCTGCTGTCGTCCCCCTGGCGCGCCACGTCCAAGCCCCAGACGCCCGCCGTGTCCTCGTGCACCTTCACCTCGTTGTTAAACGCGTGCTCCACCAGCGCCACCGGGATCACCGTGTCCTCCTCGGACGGCGGGAAGTTGCCAAGCACCCTGACGTGGTACGCTGGGCTGTCCTCACCGTACCGACGCTGCATGTCGGTGACGAAATCCTCCGAAACGCGCGGGCTGTCGACGCAGGAGACGTGCATCGTGTACCAGTCATCCCGCAGGCGGTTATGTGTCTCGTAAAAAAAGCCAGTGTTACGCGTCGGGTTGCCCGTGAGCACCGTGGTGGCACTGTGGCCAGACATCGAGCCCGAGGCAGCCTCAAAAACGGCCTCAGGGATACCGCTGGCCTCGTCCGCCAGCAGCAACACGTTCTCACTGTGCACCCCGGCCAAGGCTTCCGGCTGCTCCGACCTCGACGTCCTGCACGAAATAAACGTGCTCTCAGGCGCGCTCTTCAACTCAATCCGATCAGACTTGATCTCCAGCAAATTGTTGAACGGGGGCTTCAGGCGCTTGGCGACGTTCTTCATCTCCGCGAAACACGCGTCAAACAACTGCGCGGACGTGGGAGCCGTGACCACAGTCTTGCTCGGATACCGCATCAAGACGTGCCATATGGCCGCCATGGCGACGCCCGTGGACTTGCCGACGCCGTGGCCAGACCTGACGGATACGCGGCGCACCGCTGGGGCGGCGATCGCGTCCAGCAGCTCAACCTGCCACTCGTCGGGCTCGATGCCAATGACCTCCTGGGAGAAGCGCACCGGATCATCGCGGTAGCGGCGCATCAACTTCAGAAACGGGTTATCTTGGGGGCTGGGGGCGTTCATGTGTTAACACTCCTGTGGCGTTGTGGTGTGAAATTTTTTTCTCGGGGTGCGTGAAGGGGTCATGAGCTTTTGCGCCCGCCCGAGATCTGAGAGGGGGGGGGTCAAATCGCGGATCTCGGCAGCGATTTGGCGTCGGAGCGGGCGAAAGACGCATAATCCGTATTATGTTAAATTTAATATCGTTGCAACTCAGCGACTTAGCTGTTTTGCCCCGCTTATGCCTTACTTCTGCCACATTTGCACGCCCGAAAGTGTCCAAATGTGGCACATTCTTGACTGATCGGCGCGATGATGTCACGCGCGCACGCGCACGCTTCGCTGCGTCGATGTGCGTTTTCGCGCTCAATCGTCATCCTCCACCTCGGTTGCCTCGCCCTCGATGACATCGCCACCCACGCTGTTGAGCAGCTGCGCTGCCTGCGCGTGCAGGTCGTTCACGCTGATATTGATCGCAACGTCGCGCTGCCTCGTGTCATACTCGGGCGACGCCTTCGCCGCCTTCCACTTCAACACGTCGACCGCCAGCTTAGCGCTGTTCACGCTCGCCTCGTGCTGATGCACCTCGTCTGCAATCTTCTGCGCCTGCGACGCGTAGTAGTGGCCAGCCATCTGCTTTGCCTCGTCGTAGCGCTGAGCTCTGCCCTCGCCGGATGCGACCCACTTGTGAAACAGGTTCCAGCCCACGTCGTAGTGAGCGATCACGTCGGACGCGTTCTTGCCCGCAGCGATCATACCGAAGATCTCGTCCTCACCGGCAGCTTCCAGCGCTGCTACCTTTGCCTTGCCAATTGCACCCATCTAAACGTCTCCTCTCAAAACGGTATCTCGTCTCCCAGCTCAACGTCAAACGTGCTGTTCGCTGGGCCGATGCAACGCGTCACCTTTGCCTCGGGAAACTTCTCCAACGTCTTCTGGATGAACTCGCTGCTGAAGTTATTGCCGAGCACGATTGCTGCGTCGATCATATCATACACCAACCACTCTGGATGTTCACGCCTAATGCCGGCCGCGTCATGCAGCGCGATGCACACGATGTTGCCGCTGGCGATCTCGATGCAGTATGCGTGACGACCCACCGGCTGGTGCCCGTTAGCCTCCGCCTCCGCTTCCAACACGTCCCATGCGCGTATCAGCTGCGTCGCAATCTGATTGACCGCCACGACGTCATCCGCTTCCACCTTCGCACGCAGCGCGTCATACGCCGCCTCAAAGCGTCCAGCGAGCTCAGGGCTCACGAGACCCGGCAGACTGTCGCCCCACTTCAGCGTCTTCTCACGCGCCTTTCGATCCAGCGGAGCCAGCTGACCATCGACTTGCCTCGAGATCGGCTTGCTCTGTGTGCCAGTCTCAAACGTCCCACGGTCTTTCCGCGCCTTAGCATATCCCGCCTTTGCTTTCCCACTCACCTTAGTTGCCATGATATAACTCCCCTTCCGTTCCCAATGTTAACCACACCTAAAATTTCACACACGCCACACCACCACACCACCACGCTATACAATAGCGTGTGGTGGTGTGGGAGGTGAAATGGCCTTATTCTCCACACTCCCCACACATCCCCACACCACAAGTGTGGAAGGTGTGGAGGCATCAATGCAACAACTCCGCACCACTGCGCACCTCCACCATCTGGTCGTCGAGGCGCACCAATGCGTGCTCCAGGCACTGCATGGTTGCCACGATAATTTCCTGCACACGCATCCGCTCCTCGACGGTGCGCGGCTGCATGAGGCCAGGCTCAAACTCGATGGCGCAGGCTCTGAATATGTCGGACCAGTAGATTGCCATAATGAGATCCTCGTCCTCGATATCCATGGCTGCCTTGTCATCGAAGTCCGTCACAGTATCTTCGCCCCCTTCGACAAGTTGTCCTTGGCCCACAATGGCTGCAAATTCGTGTAATTGAAACACTCACGCTGCTGCTCTGCGTCTGTCAGGTCAAACGAGGCGCACGGATTGATGTGGTCTATGTGCCACTCGCCGTGGTTGTCCCACGTCATGCCCTCAGTGAATTGCGCCTCGAGGTGCTGGCGCAGGTGATCGACTGAGCAGCCAATTAGGATGATTGTGCTACTTGACTTCGCACCGCGCCCCTTTAGAGCGTGCCAAAGCCTAGCCCTCTGTGTAACCATCAACTTATACTGAATGTCTTTGCGATATCTTCTTGCGTTATCTTCACGCTGACGCCGCCTCCTATTCTCCACGTTTAAGCCAGCCATAGCCTTCTGGCCTTTAATCCACCTTTCCTCCGCGCTCATTTCCGCCCAAACTTCCCTGCGACGCTTGTTTATAGCGTTCACTCTTTCCTTCGGCCTGTTTGGGTAGTTTTCAATATGGCGTTGCCTTGCGTTACATTTTGTTGAGCAAAACATCCTTCTACCCCTCAGAGTGAAGAAGTTGCAACATTTGTTATAACCACACGCCTTAATCATAGCCCCGCCTCCTCGCCGGTGATCCACTCACCCACGACCACCACAGGCACGTCACGCCCGGTGCGCTGGTCCTTCTCACGCTCGATGCGCAGCACGTCTGTCTCGATCCACTTCTTGACGATTGCGTTGACCTTAGCCTTCTCGTGCTTCTTGTCCACGTCCAGCTCGAGGTGCAGCGCCACGATGTTGCCCACCCACTGCTTTGCCTGCGGGTTCTGGCGCATAAACTCGCCGCGCTGGGCTGCCTGCCCGACGTCACGCTGCACCTTCATCGCGTCCTT
>ENA-UZXB01003975-UZXB01003975.1-metagenome-genome-assembly--contig:-Day-2-1m-contig-3975_pt1 | contig 11296 bp, 9 predicted proteins | sample MGYA00260339_ERZ794899 | MGnify/ENA metagenome assembly ERZ794899 | reverse complement strand
ATCAGCAGTAGGTTGGCTTGGTGAAAAGACAGCAGAAAACTCAGAATCTGGGGGTGTCGCACTGGCAGGAGGTCTAGGAACTGCGGCAGTGGCTACTGTTTCTGCGCCTGCGGCCGCAGTGTTAGGACTAGGTACTTTAGCGGCTAGTGGCACTATGGGTGCAGGCGAGGCCGCTTTTGAACAGGAGGATAAAGTAGGTGACTATGATTCTGCTCTTGCTGTAGGACAAGGTGTCCTTATCGGCATCCTAGATAAATTTGGTGCAGGCAAAGTCATACCTAAATCTAAATTAATAAAAATGACTCCAAAGCAAGTCATTGACGAATTAGAGAAGAAAGGTTTTAAAAAAGCCGCAAGTGAAGTTGCTAAGAAGACTGCTTACGAGGGAGCGACAGAAGTTGCCCAAGAAGGCGTGTCTATTGCAGGCGCGGCTAACCGTGGTGGTGAGTATGACCAACGCGAATTAGAGGATAGAGGTTTAGAAAGTTTTGCTCTAGGATCAACTAATGCAGGCATGGCTCAAGGTGTTGTGGGTGGTGCTAGATTAGTCACAGGTAAGCCTGCTAATTTAAGCGACAGAGCGGCACAAGCAGAATTCGCACAGCTTCTAGATAGGCTGTCTAAAGAAGGTGATATAGATGGCAAGCCTTTTAATCTCAATGATATAGATGCTAAATCTGAGAATGGTGTACGCGCTCTTATGGATTCCGCTCACAGGTATATCTTTGATGGTATGGTTGCAAAGGAAAAAGACTTATCTGAGCAGTTAAACGACAAAGACTCCTCTTTAAGTTCTAAAGAAAGGGAAAAAAGAGTTAGAGCAAAGGGTATTCTTAAACAGGCTAGAAACAAAACGAAGTCAGTCGTTGGTAGAGGCGATTTTAAGCTACTCCAAGAATTAGTAGGAAACACATCAGATGGCCGAAAACTTTTAAACCTAGTAAAACTAAGCCAAGAGCAAACGAAGGTTTGGAACTCTGGTATGAAAGGTGGTGTATCTCAGTTCACTGACCAAGCAAACCCATTTCCCCAAAGTACCAACTATAGCGGATCACAATCAGCGGCAAACGCTATCAGAGGAATTGCCAACCCTTCTTTAGCCGTGGCTAGTGGTGGTGCGTCCATACCTTTCCAAGTAGGCGCATTCGTAGGCGGTAGGCTTATTGATAAAGTCTCTGGTAGACGCTCCAAAGTAAAACGCTATATAAAGAACAACAGAAAAAACCAAGGAATGGCTGAAGTCACAGGTATTGGTGAAAGAGATAAGGCCATTGCTAGAACTAAGAAGTACAACGATGAGGCTTTAAAGAAAGCCCAACAAAAGACTGCCTCAGAACGTGCAATGCACCACTACAACTACACACAAAACGCCCCTGCCCACCCAGATAGCCCACAAGGTATGTACCAACGCTTTACTGGACTTGATAGAGCAGGCTTAGAAAATACTATTGATGAGGTTGTTGCTGACCCTAATGTTGATCCGACTATACGCCTCCAACTTGAAGAATTAGTAGAGAGTATGAAATTTGGTGGCCGTGTAAGTGGCTTTGCCGCACTGCGGCACATCAATGGTGTACTAGATCGTATGCCTCCAGAGACTAACCCAAGAGTAGCTATACCTGAAGACAGAATGCCTAATGGTGTGACTCTTCAAGCGGCAGAGGCTCAATATGTTCAAGCAATGCCTTATGACATTTATAACGGCATGGTTTCAAACAACAACGAAGTGTTACGCCTCAAAAAAGAACTTGCGGCAGACGATTCAGTATCTACAGAAGACAAAGAACTTCTCAATGCCGCCCTAGATAAAATGCTTGCAACCATGAATGACCCTGTTAAGACAGTGCTTAATGTAGAACAGAGTCTGATATGGGGAGGCGTTTCAATGGCAGATATAAATAAATACTTTAAGCCCTACAAAGATAGGGTATTTGATCAGCAAGGTATGAACGAACCTACCCAACAGTAAACCCACATAAGGAGAGTTATGTGAATTCCACCGTTAGTGATCTAGTGGTGATGCTTGAGCGCATCTCGCTAGTTAAACAAAGCCAACTATTAGACGATTCTCAAAAACTAGTAATCCTAAAAGACCTAGAGAAAGACTTACCTCTAGAGATGTTTAGCGGTTCATTTAAAGGTTCTAGAGAAATTATCCAAGGCATACTTCAGGAGTCACAGAATGTCGGACGTAAAGCCACGCAAAGCAAGAGCAAAAGCCCCCAAAGTGAAGAAATGCCCTCAGAAAGCCCCAAAAAGAGTGTATCTAAAGGAGTTAATGAAAACTCCCGAAGGAAGGGCGCTAAAGCAAAGTTGGGTGACAAAACCCCGAAAAAATCCAGGTAGGCCAAAGGGTGTTCCAGATGGATACACCAAAGAAACTATTGCGCCTCTCAGAGAACAAGCCAAGAAAGACGCAGAAAAGGTAGTAAAAATTATGAGTGATAAATACAACATTGAAGATGAATACCAGAAAGAGGCACTGTCTACGGCAGTCGAGGTAATGCGCCTTGTTGGTGAAACTAGAGAACGCCTAGCGGCAGCACGTTTAGTTCTAGATTTCACTAAGTCAAAGCCTGCAAGTAAATCTAATGTTTCTATATCAAAAGCAGAAGATTTCCTAGCGTCACTATTGCAAGAGGATGAGCAACCCGATGCAGAAGAAACTAGTACAGATACGCAAGAGACTACTGAATGACTTTAGTTTCTACTCTAACTCTGCTTTAAAGATAAGAACAAAAGCAGGCGAAATAGCCCCTCTCACCTTGAATTCAGCACAGCAAATCCTAGATAAAGCAGTTACTGATCAGTTAGCAACCGAAGGTAAAGTAAGAATAATAATCCTCAAGGCAAGACAGCAAGGCTTGTCTACCTACACTGGTGGTTATCTATATTTTTCTGTGAGCCAAAAGGCCGCGTGTAAAGCAATGGTAATCACACACCACGCTGACTCTACTCGCGCTCTGTTCGATATGACTAAGCGTTTCCATGAGCATTGTCCTGAGATTTTAAAACCTCATACCAAATACTCTTCAAGAAGGGAGATGAATTTTGATGTGCTTGATTCTAGTTTTGTGGTGTCAACAGCAGGCGGTGAGTCTATTGGGCGAGGAGAAACCTTAACCCATGTACACGCCTCAGAACTCGCCTTTTGGCAAAAAAGTACGGCACTGGATAACTGGAATGGGCTTACCCAAGCAGTACCAAATGCTAAAGGTACGGCTATTTTTGTGGAGTCCACCGCCAACGGTGCTACAGGAGTGTTTGCGGATTTGTGGCGAGGTGCTGTGGATGGCAGTAATGGTTATGTTCCTGTTTTCATTCCTTGGTTTACAGATGCTACTTATCGGGAAGGAGTTCCTAGTAATTTTCAAAGAACGCCTGACGAAGAAGACTTAGCTGATGAGTACGACTTAGATGATGAACAGTTAATGTTTAGAAGGCGCAAAGTCTCGCAAAATGGTATTGATCTATTTCGCCAGGAATACCCTAGTGAACCTGATGAAGCCTTTTTGACTACAGGCCGCCCAGTATTTAATCCAGATCAGCTATCTAAGCTATTAGATAAAACTCAAGACCTTAAAGAGCGTCTAGCTTTAGAGGGTGACGAGTGGCTGCACAATGCGCGTGGTGAACTTAGTACTTACCGCAAGCACGAAGAAGGTGAACAGTACGTTATTGGCGCTGACTGCTCTATGGGCATCCGTGGTAATGACTACTCTGTGGCTCAAGTACTCGACTCTAAAAAGAGGCAAGTAGCTACTTGGCGAGGCCATGTACACCCCGATTACTTTGCTCAAGTTCTATATGCCTTGGGTGAATACTTTAATGAAGCCTTTATCTGTGTCGAGAACAACTCGCATGGAATCCTAACGTGTACACGATTAGGTAAAGATATGGCTTACCCCAATTTTTACACTGAAACACAGTTAGATAAGCTAACAGACAGAGAAACTACAAAGCTAGGTTTCACTACTACTGCAAAAACAAAACCCCTAATCATTGATCAACTCAGAGCCTCTATGAGAGAGGAAGAGTTAGAAATTAATTGCAAAGTAACACTCCGCGAGATGTTGACTTACATCGTCACAGAAAGCGGTGCTATGCAAGCTGAAGCAGGCTGTTTTGACGATTGTGTAATGGCTTTGGCATTTGCAAATCATGTCCATGAAGGTGCTTGGACACCCATCGAATCTACTGACTCATACTATATTGAAATGGTTTAAATATGGCTAAGAAAAAAGACTACAAGAAATTATCCGATACAGAGATAGTTGCCTTGGTTGATGATAATGTTGGGCGATCAGTAGGATACCACGACAGCGAACTCTCATCAGAGAGAGCCAACGTCATGGATTACTACTCTGGTACGCTCCCCAAGCCTACACATGATGGCAACTCTAAGTACGTTTCGCTAGATGTATACGATGCAGTTCAGTCAATGTCTGCGGCATTACTAGAAACTTTTAGTGCAGGCAACAAGACAGTACAGTTTGCACCTCAAGGCGCTGATGATACAAAAATGGCGGCTGTGTGTACTTCTTATACTGACTATGTAGCATTTAGACAGAATGACCTATATTCAGTAAATTCAGCAGTAATCCACGATGGACTTACTTCTCGCGCAGGCATAGCTAAAGTATTTTGGCAAGAGCAGTCTGAAACAACTACTGAGTACTTTGAAGACCTAACAAGTGATCAGCTTGATATGGTTCTAGCACAAGAGGGAGTCGATCTAGGTGAACATGAAGAAGACGAACTAGGATTATTCACAGGAGAAATCCTAAAGACTAGAGACACTAGTCAAGTCGTTATTGAAAACATTGCGCCAGAAGAATTCCTGATAGAGCCACAAGCAAAATCTTTAGACACTGTTCTTTTCTGCGCCCACAGGACTAAGAAGACTATTTCAGATTTACGTCTAGACGGCTATTCAGAAAAACTACTGAAGAAAATCGGTAGTCATTCAGATGTTGATCTTGAGACTGACCCAGAATTACTGGCAAGACACTCCAGTACCTCTGGAGGTATAAAAAATAACACACATGGTTACCAAGACCAGATACGCTCAGTAATGGTACATGAAGCCTACATAGAATTAGACGTTGAGGGATCGGGAGTTGCAGAACTCTATAAGATAATAAAAGCCGGTAATGTGCTACTCGATAAAGAGAAGGTTAATAGAAAACCCTTTATTACATTTGTTCCACTGCCGATTCCTCACGCTTTTTATGGTAATAACTTTGCTCAAAAGATCATAGCTACACAAAATGCTCGTACCGTTTTAACTCGATCAATTTTGGATCATGCTGTAGTCACTACCAATCCTAGATACATGGTTTTAAAAGGTGGCTTAACAAATCCTAAAGAGTTAATCGATAACCGTGTAGGCGGCATTGTAAATGTGACTCGTCCAGACTCTGTATCTCCTATGATGCAGTCTCCATTGAATCCCTTTATCTTCCAGACTATCTCGATGCTTAATGATAATCGTGAAGAGACAACTGGTGTTTCATCTTTGTCACAAGGATTAAACAAAGATGCCATTTCAAAGCAAAATTCAGCCGCTATGGTTGAGCAGTTAGCCACTATGTCTCAGCAACGCCAAAAGATCATAGCGCGTAACTTTGCTAACCAATTCTTGAAGCCTTTATATCAAGCTATCTACCAGTTAGTCATTGAGAATGAGACTCAAGAAAAGATCGTAGAGATTGGTGGTGAGTACATTGAGATAAACCCAAGCGATTGGGCTGATAAACGCGATGTTACTGTGCAGCTACACCTTGGCTATGGCGAACAAGAAGCTGAAGCCCAGAAATACATAAGTATGCACCAAACTTTTCAGTCTGACCCAAGTCTTCAAAAGATGTATACGCCTCAGAATCAGTACCAACTAATTTCCCAAGTAATGGAGATGAGTGGTATTAAGAATGTGGCTGACTACCTCACTTCACCTGATCAGCTACCACCAGAACAGCCAGACCCTGCTCAAGAACTTCAGTTAGAAATGATGAAGAAACAGCTTGAAGTACAAGAGCGTCAAACTGTAGTTGCTGAAATGAAAGCGCAGATGCAAGCGCAGAATGCTCAGTTGAAACTAGAACTAGATAAGCTGAAAGCAGAGAACAACTTTGCTATCCAATCAGACAATGTTGATCTTAAAGAATCACAACTAAATCATAAGAAAGTAATAGATACCGCTGAACTTGTACTTGCACAACAAGCAGATGAGATCACGGCTATCGCAAGCCCGAATGGATAACCCATTCATTTTTACCACCACCCCCATGTTCTTAAAGGAGAGCAGAGATGAACGAAGAACAGCTAGTACAGCTAGGTGTAGATGCCGAAGTGTTACTTAATACTGAGGCTTTTAACCGAACCATCAATAGTTTAGTGGATGCCAGTGTCCAGGAATTCCTCAGTTCAGCACCTGATGAGGAAGATAAGCGTGTCAACGCCTATAACCACTACAGAGCATTAGTCGATATCGTCAACACACTAAGGCAACAAGCAGAGGTACGCGACCAAATTAATTCTAAGCAAGACGAACCAACAACTGAAGAAGAGGAATAAGCACCATGTCTACAGATAACGTGCAAGAACGCCTAATTTCAGATCCAGTGCCATTATCAATAGATGATGCTGCTGATGCCATTCTAGGGAACTGGAAGGACGCTGATGAAGATCAGCCATCCGAAGAAGGTAACCTTGAGGCAACAGATGAGACTACTAATGAAGAGACTACAGTAGAGGATTCTGAGGAAACTGAAGATACTGAAACCAAACAGGAAGATGAGACTGAAGAAGACCCTGAAGAACAAGAGGACTCTCAAGAAGAAACTACTAGTGAAGACGAGGAACAAGAGATAGAAGAAGTTGCGCTATCTGATGAAACTATTGTTGAACTAATTGTGGACGGAGAGACTAAGCAGGCATCTTTGAAAGACCTCAAACGACTGTACGGACAAGAAGCATCTTTAACCCGAAAGTCTCAAGAAACTGCATCTCAACGTAAACTGGCAGACGAAAGTTTGCAACGTGCCGATGCGTCACTACAAGCTATGCTGTCTCGCGCCCAAGAGCGTTATAAGCCTTACGAAGAAGTCGATATGCTAGTTGCCTCTAGGCAAATGCAACCCGATGACTTTGCAGCTTTACGCGCTGAAGCAAAAGCGGCAGAGGACGATCTAAAGTTTCTCACTGAGGAAGCGGATTCTTTCTACGCAGATTATCAACAGAAACAAGCAGTGCAACAACGTGAAAGCGCCAAGCAGTGCATTGAGGTTTTGCAGAGAGAGATACCCGATTGGACTACGGATTTGTACAATGAAATCCGAAGCCATGCTATCCAAAGTGGGCTACCAGAACAGGAAGTCAATCAGTACACCGATCCTACAGTGATCCAGTTGCTACACAAAGCAATGCTGTTTGATAAGACTAAGAAAGTAGCTAAAACCAAGAAGTCCAAAGCACCTACGAAGATACTCCGATCTAAGAAAGCCCCTCCTTCTAAAACTGATGTAAAACTCAGCAAGCAGAAAGCGGCCAGAGATAGAATTAGAGCCAATCCTCCGCAGGGTAATGACCTCGATGCGATTGCTGATTTCCTAGTGTCAGGTTGGGAAGACTAAACCTTTTTAACCCTTTTTTAATAGGAATTTTAAACATGGCTACATATCAAACGTATCAACAAGTGGGAGTCGCTGAAGACGTATCAAGCGTATTAAGCATGATCTCTCCAACTGCTACACCTTTCCAATCTTTGATTGGAACTGAGAAGATTCACGCTCGTACATTCGAGTGGTTAGAAGATGCTTTGCGCTCAAGCACGAACACGGCTTTAGTGGAAGGAGCAGACGCGAATGCAATAACCATCTCTCCTGTAACTGCACGTTCTAACACCACTCAGATCATCGGTGAAGCGTTTCAAGTATCTGCAACAGCAGACGCAGTAAAAACCCACGGACGAGCGAAGGAAACCGCACTACAACTGTCTAAGACCCTAAAAAGTCTCAAGAATGACGTAGAGTACTCAATGATCGGTGTTGACCAAGCGGCAGTAGTTGGCAGTGCATCAGCGGCTCGTAAAATGGCCTCTGTATCACAGCAAATCTCTACTACTTTAGATGCAGGCAGTAACGCTACTGATGCTCTTACTGAAGCTAAACTTTTAGCCCTTAGTGAGACTTGCTACGACAACGGTTCTGAGCCTTCAGTCTTGATGGTCAAGCCTGCTGATGCATCTATCATTGCAGGGTTCGCTACAGCGACAGGAAGACAGCGTGACATTGATCGCACTATCACTAACACGATTGACGTACTCGTTACGCCATTTAATGAAGTGAAAGTTGTAATCAATCGTCAGTGCCTAAGCACTAACGCTTTCTTGATTGATCCTTCTGCCTTTAAGCAAGCAGTATTGCGCCCATTCAGCCGCACTCTGTTAGCCAAGCAAGGTGACTCTGACAAGCATTTCGTTGTTGGTGAAGTATCTGTTAAGCATAATAACTTTGGCGATTCTGGAATGATCACTGGTCTATCTTGAGTCTAATTAGTTATTAGTACCACCTAATTGGGGGTGGGGCTAGAGACAAGGGTTTTGCTCTCCTTAACTTGTCTTTGGCCTCGCTCCCTTTTTTATTTTAAGGAGAACACACTATGTCTGACAAAGTTCAGCATACGCCAATGCACGATGTAGAAAACAAAATTTTGCATGACCACGATGATAGAAACTACAACATCATCCATGAACAAAATATTACCCAATCATTTTTAGACAGCACAAAGGCCGCAAGAGAGGACTCTTTGAACCACCGCGAAGGTGAATATATGAGAGTTGCAAGTGTTCCTGTGGCTGTCCATGAGCAGTGGCTACGCGAAGGTTTCGACATGATGAAAGAGCCTGCAAGAGCCATTCTTATGCGCCTTAAACAACAAGACTTAAACGCCTTTATAACCACTAAGAAACAGGTATAAACCCATGAATCTTGGAAGTATCAGAACTCATTTTAAAGCACTCTTGAATCGAAGTGATGTCACAGACGCACTAGCTGACACTTTCATAGATCAGGGAATTACACGCATACAGCGAAGCCTTAGAGTCCCATCAATGGAAACCCAAATCACATATAGTTTTTCAGCACTACTACACGCTATATCCAAAGTGACTCTGCCAAATAACTTTTTAGAAGTCATTGATATTTATTACGATGATAAGAGTTTAGTACGTCTACCCATGCGTGAAATGCAACAGCTAATTGCCAAGAATGAAACTGGAAGTCCCTTGTATTTTGCAAGAGAAGGCGGCAGTCTTTTACTACACCCGAAGCCCTCAAGTGGCACTTTAGTTCTTAACTACTACGCCTCTTTTGAAGAGATGACAACGGACTCTTCAGAAAACCTTTTAGCACAGATAGCTTCTGACCTAATTATCTACGCTGCACTTACGTATGCTTCTGACTATTACTTAGATGAGCGTTCACCTGTGTTTGACGGTAAGTACATGGCGTTTATGTCTGAAATACAAGAACAAGCTAATGACCAGGAACTCACTGGTTCTATCCAAAGCATACGCCCCTCATACAGACTCTAGCAGGTATCTAACAAATGGCAAAATCATCTTTTTTCAGTGGTACTGGTGTAACACCCACTACAACTAATGCGATAGAAAGTTCAGTAGCAGAGGCTGCAGAGTCAGCTACAGCGGCTTCAACCTCCGCTGCATCCGCAGCCGCTAGTGCTGCTAATGCTTCATCTAATGTTGCCGCTAACGCTGCATCAGCAGCCGCAAGTGAAGCCTCTAGAGTAGCTGCAGTTGCCGCCAAAACTGCTTCAGAAACAGCAGAAACAAACGCAGAAACTGCTGAGACTAATAGTGCAAATAGTGCAACAGCTTCAGCCTCATCTGCAACAGCTTCTGCAAACTCTGCGACTGCTAGTGAAACCTCAAAAGTTACGAGTGTAAATTCTGCAACAACTGCAACAACTAAAGCCTCTGAAGCATCAACTTCAGCTTCAAATGCCTCTACTTCAGCCTCTACCGCTACTACTAAAGCATCGGATAGTGAGACTGCAAGAGCAGCCAGTGTGGTTGCCAAGGATGCATCTGTAGTTGCTAAGAATGCAGCGGTTGCAGCCCAAGCTGCTGCAGAAACCGCAGAGACTAACGCAGAAACAGCAGAGACTAACGCAGAAACTGCTGAAACAAACGCTGAGACTGCTGAAACAAATGCGGCTTCCAGTGCAACCAGTGCAACAGCATCAGCATCTACTGCTACAACAAAGGCATCTGAGGCAAGCACAAGCGCATCTACTGCTACAACAAAGGCATCTGAGGCAAGCACAAGCGCATCTACTGCTACAACAAAGGCATCTGAGGCAAACACTTCCGCTACTAATTCGGCAACAAGTGCNNGCATCAACTGCTCAGACTGCGGCAGAGACTGCTGAAACCAATGCTGAGACTGCTGAAACTAATAGCGCCAACTCTGCGACCGCTTCAGCTAACTCTGCGACCGCTTCGGCTAACTCTGCGACTGCTAGTGAATCTTCAAAAGTAACAAGTGTCGCTAGTGCGGCTGCCGCATCTACAAGCGAAACTAATGCTGCGACAAGTGCAACTAATGCAGCCGCCAGTTACGATCTTTTTGATGACAGGATGCTAGGTGCAAAGGCATCCGCGCCTTCCGTTGATAACGATGGTGCATCTCTGGTTCAAGGTACGCTGTACTTCGACACATCGTCACAAACTATGAAAGTCTATGGCTCAAGCGGTTGGGTTCCTGCAGGTAGCTCGGTCAATGGAACTTCGGCACGTTTTAAGTTTGTTGCAACTAACAACCAGACAACCTTTAGCGGCTCTGATGCTAACAGCCAGACGCTTGGTTATGACGCAGGGTTTCTAGATGTATACCTGAGTGGTTTAAGGTTAGTTAACGGTACTGATTTCACAGCCACAACCGGAACTAACATTGTATTAGCTACTGGTGCAGCCACTGGTGACATCCTTGAGGTAGTTGCCTACGGAACTTTTGTACTTGCGAATTTTAACGCAGATAAGCTAGATGGTCAGCACGGCAGTTACTACACAGGCTACACTGACAGTGCTGTTTCTGCGCTAGTCGATAGTTCACCTGCTGCGCTCAATACTTTGAATGAACTAGCGGCAGCCTTGGGCGATGACGTTAACTTCAGCACAACAGTTACGAATAGTATTGCTACTAAGGCTCCACTTGCTAGTCCTACATTCTCTGGCACAGCCACGATGGATGGGCTTACTGTAAATCCTACAACC
>ENA-UZXB01005961-UZXB01005961.1-metagenome-genome-assembly--contig:-Day-2-1m-contig-5961_pt1 | contig 11300 bp, 9 predicted proteins | sample MGYA00260339_ERZ794899 | MGnify/ENA metagenome assembly ERZ794899 | reverse complement strand
GAAATAGATGAAGAGGTTCTTGAAAAAGAAAGGCAAGTAACTTTAAAAAATGGTTCTTCAATAATGTATGACACTACTGCTTTCAATTTTACAATGATGTATGGATTGGAAGCCTTAACAGTTCCTGATTTTCTTAACAAGGATCTTGAGAGCTGGGCACCCTCACCTACTGTTATTGATGTAGATGACGAAGCTTTAATGTGGGCAGTTGAAGGTGAAGACGACTCATCAGTATCTTTTGCAGCAAGACTAATGGAGCAGGATATTAATGTAAGAATTGTTGATGAGGACATTCTTCTCTCAAGTAAATCATTCTCAAGAGGCAGTGTTGTTGTTCTTGCAATGGACAATATTAATATAAAAAATTTATCTTCATTAATAACTACAACTGCAAAAGATTTAGATATTTCTGTTAACTCTCTCAATTCTGGTTATGGAGAAAAAGATTTACCAGATTGGGGCGGAAGACATTTTAGGCTTTTAAATAAGCCTCAAATAGCCATTCTTGGTCAAAGCGGATTTAGCTCGTATGATGTTGGTGTAAGTTGGTGGTCATTAGATCATCACCTTGGTATTAGGCATAGCCTTTTAGATACATCAATGATTGGTTATGCTGATCTTAGAAGATATAACACTATAGTAATGCCAAGTGGTTATAGAAATCTATCAGAAAGTGAGGCTTCAGCCCTTAAGGATTGGATTATACAAGGTGGCACTTTAATAGCTCATAATGGAAGCACAAGAAGAATAGTTTCACAAAAAGAATTTAGTAGCGTTAAAGATATCTCAAACTCTTTTGATGCAAGCCATAAATACAATGTAGATCTTCAAAGAGAGTTATTGGCTTTAGACACAAAGGTAAATAAAAAAATTGTTAATTCAAATAAGATAAATCTTGATCTCAGCTATCCCTGGGAAAAAACTACTAATAAAATTAATATCGATACATTGAAAAAAAGAGATAAGTGGCAATCATTATTTATGCCATCAGGTGCTTTTGTTTCAGGAAGAATAGATAAAACACATTGGCTAACTTTTGGTTCTATTGACACAATACCCCTTCTGTACTCAAATCTCCCAGTATTGATGTCAGACTCTAGCTCAAATGCAGTAATAAGAATTGGAGAACTGTCAGAGAATAAAGATATAGACAATTACAGGTCAATAAACTGGTCAGATATACCTCCGGGTAATGACCTTAATGTAAGAATGAGTGGGCTAGTTTGGCCTGAAGCCTCATTAAGGATAGCAAATTCAGCTTATTTAACTCAAGAACGATTGGGCAAGGGGCAAATTATACTATTCTCAGGTGAGCCAAATTTTAGAGGCTCTAGTCTAGGCACAAATAGGCTCTGGCTTAATGCAGTTGTCTATGGCTCTGGTTTAGGAACCGCATCTAGATTATCACTTTAATATTTATGTACTAATTTGTAACTCTTCTCTAGCTTAATACTCTTAATAAAATATGAAAAAATTTTTAAGCCTTTTAATTCTTTTAAATATATCGTGCACTACAATGAATGAAAATATACCTAAAGCAAAAAAAATTCCGAAAATACTTAATAATCATGGGGATGAAAGAATAGATAATTATTACTGGTTAAGAGATGACACCAGATCAGATAGTGAGGTTATTAATTATTTAAGAGAGGAAAACTCATATAAAGATAGTTGGTTTAAGGCAAATAAGCCTTATAAAAATGAGCTTATACAAACTTACTTAAGTCAATTGCCAGATGAAGAAGTATCATTTCCTAAAGCAAATGGAGATTATAAATACTTTACCAAGATAAGGAATGATGAGCAGCTTAAAAGCATTTATAGATCTTTTGATGGCAGTGATGAGCTTTTATATAACCCAAATACAAGGCTTCAAACTCAGGAATATTATGATATCAACGGAATTTATCCTTCTAACAATAATAATTTAATTGTCTTAAGTGAGGATAATAATGGAAGAAGAGTTTATTCAATTAAATTTTTTGATCCACTAACTAAAACTTTCAAGAACCAAGTCATTGAAGGGACTAATGGAGAAGTTGTTTGGTCAGCAAATGATGATTATATTTTCTATATAAAAAAAGATCCAATTACACTAATAGCTAACGCAGTTTATAGGCTTGAAATTGGATCAGAGATTGCAAAAGATGTTCTAATTTATAAAGAAGATGACGAGTCTTTTGAGTTAACCCTTGCAAGATCTAACGATCAAAAGCTTCTTTATATTAAGATTAATGCTACAGATAGTAATGAAATAAGGATTTTAAACTTAAATAGCCCTCTGTCTTCACCTGAGACCTTCATGGCAAGAGAGCCTAATCATTTGTACTATCTAGAGCATACTGGAAACAATAACTTCCTTGTCTTAAGTAACAAAGAGGCACCAAATTTTAAAGTTCTAAAATCTATATCTGTAAACAATAGAGATATAAATAAGATGGAAACAGTTGTGAGCCACTCTGTAGATAAATTCATCAACAATATACTTTTAGTAAAAAATACATTAGTACAAGAAGTTAGAATGAATGGTCTTCCAGAAATTATTTTATTTAATCTGCTTTCAAAACAAATTACTCAGATAGATTTTGAAGACAATGCATATGACGTTTCAATTGATAGCAATCATTCGGATGCTGAAAATTTTTACTACAATTACACCAGTCTTTTAAGGCCTCAAGCTATTTTTGGTTATGACCTAGAATCTCAAAGTCATGAGTTAGTGTGGCAGAAAGAAGTTGTTGGTTTTGCAAGCAATAACTATGAAGATAATAGATTTTTTATAACTGCCAGAGATGGTGAGCAGATACCTGTTATCACCGTATCAAAAAAAGGAATAGATACTAAAGAATCACCAATTTTATTCTATGGATATGGGTCATATGGAATAAATATTGATGCAACATTTAGACAGTCGTTAATACCATTGCTTGATAAAGGGTTTATTTTTTCAATCATAAATATCAGAGGTGGAGGTGAAATGGGTAAAAGCTGGTATGAAGATGGAAGAATGCTAAATAAAATGAATACCTTTTATGATTTTAATGACTCTGTAAAAGCAGTTTTAAATAAAGGTATAGGAGATCCCACAAATGTTTTTGCAAGAGGTGGTAGCGCTGGCGGATTGCTTATGGGTGCCATTATCAATTTAGAGCCTGAACTTTATAAAGGCATACTATCTGGAGTACCTTTTGTAGATGTCTTGACAACAATGTCTGATGAATCAATCCCGTTAACTACGTTTGAGTATGGTGAATGGGGTAATCCAGCTGTTAAAGAAGAATACGAATATATGAAAAAGTATTCACCATATGACAATATTGATTCTAAGAACTACCCCGCTATCTTCATTACATCAAGTTTATACGACTCTCAAGTACAATATTTTGAACCAGCTAAATATATTGCAAAAATTAGAGACTTTAATTTGTCAAATAATCCGATATTAATGGATATGAATTTAATAGGAGGCCATGGAGGAATGAGTGGTCAAATAAACCAATTCAATGAAATAGCTGAAGAGTTTAGTTTTATAATTAACTTAAGCGAGCAAAAATAACTTAAATAACAGTTACGATAAAATAGGCTGAAGGTATTGCTAGTACCCATAGAGTAAGACTGAAGCTTATTGGCTTTAGTGTAAGCATGTTTATGTTAATTGATGCAGATTGAGTACCTATGCAAAATAATCCAACCATTAAAAAGGTTTGGCTTATCAATCTTAAACTTAATATCGTTTCATAGCTAAATTTAAGGAAGGTGTTAGCGATAATTGCGATTATAAAAAATAATATAAATTTTGGATAAGCATTCCTTGAATTAGTTTTATTCTTGTAATTTAGCAAAAGTATTAAAGGAATTAACCAAAGAGTTCTTCCAAGCTTTAAAGTTGCGGCAACCTCTACAGATTCAGAGCTGTACTCTAAAGCAGTTCCTACAACAGATGATGTATCGTGAACTGCCAGAGCTGCAAACGAACCAAATTCAATACTACTCATTCCTAGGGCTGAACCAATAAAGGGAAAAGTTAACAGAGCAATAGTATTAAATATAAAAATAATAGTTAAACTTAAGATTAACTCTTCTGGCTTTGCTTTAATGATAGGAGCTATAGCAGCTATAGCAGTTCCTCCACATATTGCTGCACCTGCAGAGAGTAAAATTGATAAATTTTTATTAAGATTAAATAGTCTAGATAAAAAAAGGCCGCCAAAAAAAGACAATAAAACAAATAGCGTTATCCATAAAAAGTACTTTGTCCCAATGTCCAAAACATAGTTGGCACTTATTGTAAATCCAAGGAAAACAATTCCAATCTGCAAAGGTATTGTAGAAATTTTTCTAGATATAAAAGATGTATTTGGTTTATAAACTAGTGAGAAAAAAATCCCCAACAAAACTGCAAGTGCAGCATTATTTATAACAACAGCAATTAATAATAAGAACGCTAAACTAATATAAATCAAAACTTACTATTACTAAGCCTTTTACAAACCTCATTATATTCACCAATAGTGCTCTCAATAATATCTTGAACGGGTTTAACTTCTTTGATAAGGCCAACAGATTGACCAGATAATGCTGGCGCAGCATTCATGTCTCCATCAAAATATAAGCTCTTTATATTCATTAATGCTGACATATCCATAACACCCTCTTCATCAATTTTTTTTGTAAGATCTGTTTTTAGAGCTCTAACAACAGGCTTAGATTTTTTATTAAGAATTAAAGTGCCATCTATTGGTGCGTTGATAATAGAATTTTTAAAATTTGTATGAACTGGAGATTCTAAGCTTGACACAAAGCGAGTACCCATTTGAATACCATCAGCACCAGCAGCAATAGCAGAAGCCATGCCAATACCATCCACAATCCCTCCAGCAGCAATTAAGGGTAAGTCAATTTCTTTTTTTATTGCTTGAATTAGCACAGTAAGACCAACTTCAATAGGACTTTTAAAACCCCCTCCTTCAGTACCTTCTACAATAAGGCCATCTACTCCAGCTTTATATGCCTTAAGGGCTCCCTCAAGGCTAGGAACAGCGTGGTAAACAACTATACCAGCATCTTTAAGCACATTAACGTATTTAGTAGGATCTCCAGCAGATGTAGTTACGAATTTAACCCCATGTTTTACACAAAAGTTAACCATAGAATCATCTTTTAAGAATAATAATGGTAAATTTACACCAAAAGGCTTATCAGTTAGAGAAGACATCATTGCTATCTCTTTCTTGCAATTTTCAACCTCACCAGAGGATGTTTCTATAATTCCAAGACCTCCAGCATTTGAGACTGCAGAAGCAAGTCTGCTTCTAGCAATCCAACCCATTGGAGCCTGAATGATTGGATATTTTACACCTGTATGTTCTAAAAATTTATTCATAATATTTTCTTGATTTAATTGTCTAGTTTAGCCAAGCAAACTGAATGAGTAAAACGTTATATTTGCACAGTTAGGCAGCTAATTTACCTTATGCTTTTTGAAAAACCAGTATAGTCTGTTTCAGATTTTGTATAGTCCAGCTGGCTTCTTTCTCCATAGATTTCATCCTCAAACCAATCTATAAATGATTGATCTCTAGTAATTTTCCAAAAATCCCAAACAGTTCTTGCTAGTGGTGTTTTGAATGTTCCGAGCTTCAAGGCATTCATTCTAGTTTCAAGATGCTTATTATGTACAAAATTATTCTGAACTTTTTCATAAACATCAAAAATATCAACCAAGGTTGTAATCAAAAACATCGTAACTCGAACCCTATCCTCATCACTTAAATCACCAGACCAATCCTTGGACAAAAACGAGCTGAACTCCCGATCCTTAGATGAAGCAAAATATCTATCGTACTGCCTCTGAGTAAGCGAATGTCCAAATTGTGCTTTAGTAATTTCATTTTGTTGATGGATTTGAATTGCAAGATATATCACTGAAACTACCACACCCATAGCTGCAATAATTTGGACAATTAATACAATAGTTTCATTCGTCATAATGGCTTACTCAATAATATGTTTAATCATATCATCATAGTAAGGTCTTAACTTATCAGAAAGGAGCTTAGCCTTGCCTGTAAGTACTTTTCGTTCATTAAAACCTTCTGAAACAAAACCTGTTGAAGTCATAACAGACGGATACCAATGTTTTGCCCAAATTCCATCATAATCTTTAATTCCATTTTCCCATTTGAGCATTCCTGAATCCCATGGAATATCAAGTGTGAAACAAAGTTTTTTTAATACCTTTTCCGGGTTCTTCAATACGGATGATGAATCAATTACCGGGCATGGGGCGCCATTTTTTTCAGAAATAATATTAAATATTTTATGTTGTTGTATGAAACCAAAGTCCTCTATCTCCCCATCTGGCCACTTTGTAAGAAAGCTAGATACAACTAAATCAGGATCCCGCAATAAAAAACAATTAATAGAATCTACAACCCAATCAATAGAATCATAGTTAAAAATATGTTGAGACATATGTTTGTGGTAACTATAGCCAGTAATTTCCTCAACTGAACATTTTTGTTCTATAGATTCATAAGAGGTATCCATTGTGGCAATAATTNNTATCCATCATAGGGTGGTTTTTATTAGTTTTCTTTAAGTATGCGCCATAAAATGGTTCATCAAGCACAGAGGTTACATCACTTCTATTAGCAAAGCTTCTCATTATTGCTGTAGACAAATTTCTTGGACCAGACCACATTGATATAATATTTTTCATAACTAATGAAGTTCTAGATATAGCCTCTTAAGCTTGGTGTTTATTGGCCCTGGTTCAATTGAGTTACCTATCTTTCTTCCATCAATATTTACAACATGACGTAATGATCCAAGCGTTCCTGTGATAAAAGCTTCGTCCGCTGAATAGACATCAACAAGAGAGTAATTTTTTTCATGAACAGTAATATTATTTTGCTTGCATACATGTATTACCTTCTTTCTCGTAATGCCGTTCATGCAGTAGTCACCTGAACTGGTATAAACCTCTCCATTTTTTACAATGAAAAAATTGCATGAATTCGTGGTGTTTACAAAACCATGAGGATCAAGCATCAATGCTTCGTCAGCACCCATTTGCTTAGCCTGAATACAAGCTAGAATACAGTTTAGCTTTGAATGACTATTTAACTTAGGATCCTGGCTCATTGGTAAGCCTCTTACTTGAGGAACGGTAGCTAATGTAATTCCATTGGTAGGTTTCGCATCATCAGAATGCTCCAAGATAATAACCAAACTAGGACCATCTTTTGACAAATCAGGTTGCTGAAAAGGTTTTACTTTTTCACCTCTAGTAACCATAAGTCTTGCATGAGCATTATTATCCATATTATTTGCAGCTCTAGTCATCTCTAGGGCTTCAATCACATCATTCTTAGACATAGATAGATTTATATCAATTGCCTTAAGGCCTTCAAACAAGCGATCAAGATGCTCATCAAGGAATATCCAGCTACCATTTACTAATCTTAAGCCCTCCCAAATACCATCACCCATAAGGAAGCCACTGTCATAAACTGAAATTTTTGCATCTTCGCGTTTATGTAATGAGCCATTTATATAAATTAAGATATCTTTATTTTTATTTACATGGGTTTCAATATTATTAGTCATTTTTAAAAATAGTAATTAGTTAGTATTCATTACATCTTTTGATTTCATTCTAGTCAACAAAAAATGATATAAATTATTTGTAATATGCTTTAATTAAACAATGAAAAAAATATCTATCTTCCTAGTTATTTGCTGGTATCTCCTTTCCTATTTCATTTCAATATTATTTGTAGAGCAAATAAGCATAATTGAAAATATATGGATAAGAATATTAATTGCTCATATTGTTGCAACGATTGTTATATACGTAGGTAGCTTGGTTCATAATAATTCTAGTCTCTATGATCCATTTTGGTCTGTTGCCCCGATACCTATTACTGTTTATCTATTTTTTATCTCTGGGCAAAGCAATATAACGTTTTTAAATAAGTTATTTATTACTTTTCCTATTTTTGTATGGGCAGTTAGGTTAACTAGAAATTGGGTTATTTCATGGGATGGTTTTAGTCATGAGGATTTCAGATATATCAATCTTAAAAAGGGAAATAAAATAAAGCTTGAATTTATTAACTTTACAGGAATACATCTAATACCAACATTACAAGTTAATCTATCTTTACTCCCTTTATATTTTCTATTTAATAGTACTCAGCTAAACGAAAATAATTACTCATTGATAATAGCTAGTGTAATCGCTCTTTTGGCCATAGCCATAGAAACAATAGCCGATGAGCAGATGAGATTATTCAGAAGTGATAGATCAAATGACGGTACCACTATGACAAAAGGTCTTTGGTATTACTCAAGACACCCAAATTATTTTGGTGAAATTATGTTTTGGGTAGGAATTTATCTGATGGCTTTATTGACAATAAATACACCAATTTGGTTATTGATAGCTCCAGTTTCAATGGTAATGCTATTTGTTTTTATATCCTGTCCAATGATGGATGCCAGAAGCTTGCAAAGAAGACATGACTATCAATCATATATGACTAAAACCTCTTCTCTTATTCCGTGGATTCCTAAAAAATAAACAAAAAAAAGCACCGACAAGCGGTGCTTTTTAAGTCTAGATTAAATTACAGTGTAATTTTAAATCCAAGATAAGACATTATTCCTCTTGGGTCATGATGTTTTGCATCATAACTAAAGTTAGCAGCATCATAAACCTGAGGTGCCTCCTCGTCTGTTGCATTATTAACACCAGCTGACAGAGTAATCATAGATTCACCCCATTCAAGATCGTATGTATATTTAAGATCTAAAGTGGTAAAGCTATCAATGTCCTGAGTATAACCATTAGCAGCAGCTGAAGCAGGAATTGCTCTAGTGGTTTCATATTCTGAAACATTTCTAATAAATGCTGCAAAATTATGATTACCATTAGAAAGCATACCTGTTATTACAGATTTTGTTTCAGGCATAGATCTAGCGAAGTTATCATGGTTGAATAAACCAACAACATCTTTAGTTCCGCCAGCCCCATCAGGAATTTTATACTCTAACATTCTAGCGGTATTAAGACCTACAGATGCTTGCCCTAATGGTGTATCGAAGCTGTAAGTAGCTTCAAGATCAAAACCGCTTGCATCAATACTTGCTGCATTGAAGTAGCTGGTAGTAACACCAACAAGAGTTCCATTAGTTCTAATAATATCTGTAGAATCTGGGTTAGCTATTATTTTTCCTTGAGCACTCTCGAGAGTAACAACATTTTTATAATCAACAGTCCAGTAATCAAGTGTTACAGATGTTTGATCATTTGGAGTCCATATAGCACCAAAATTCATATTATCAGATTCTTCAGGGGTTAAGTTTTCATTTTTTGCAACTGCAACTCTAATAAACGAAACACTACCTCTAGTTGTTCCATCAGTATTAAAGTCTTGCAAACCTTGAAGTGAAACTAATGAAGAACTTAATTGTGAAAGAGAAGGCTCTCTAAACGAAGTACTATAAGATCCTCTTAGAACTAGCTCATCAGACATTTGATATCTTAATGAAGCTTTAGGATTATATGTAGATTCAGAATCCAAGTTCTCAAATCTAGCAGCACCTTTAAATGAAAGTTTATCAGTAAGATCTTTTCCAGCTTCTACAAAAAATGCTGTTGAGTCTCTTCTTGACTCGCTTTCAAGTCCACCACCTAAAAATATTAGGTCTGATTGCTGGGAGATACTTCCATCTTCAGCAAATAATGTTGTTGATTCATCATTCCTAACAATTTTAAATCCTTCATTTTTATATTGGAATCCTGTAGCAACATCCCAGCCTCTTCTTTCGCCTGTTAGAACAACATCAAAAACTTGAAGTTTAGAATCAGTCCATCTTTCCTCACCAGAAGAAATATAGTCAATTAATGAAGCAGAGTTTGAGGTTGGATCAAATAGGTTCCATGACTCATTACCACTAGCTCCACCAACACCATTTATAGCAGCACCAAATCTAGATGTGCTTGTATCAGGTTGAAAAATGTATGCTGATTGCGAGCTTTCAGTATAGTGGACATCCCAGTCCATTCCATTATCTAAAGCTCCATTAAAGCCAATAGAAACTCTAGAGTTTTGGTTTTCCCTTGGAGCAAGCGGAGATGGGAACGCTGAGCCAAGCGCCCTACCGATCCATAATACTGGAGTAGAAAAAGGGCTTCCAGCCATTCCTGGCATAATTGGAATTCCTAAATATGATAATGCAGGGTATGAAGGAGACTGAGGATTGTCATTAACATTCACATCAGTAGCCATATAATCTAATTCAAAACCAACACCATTATCTAAAGTTGTTTTAACTGAAGTATAGATACTTGTGTGATCCTCATCATTTACTAGGTTAAATCTGTCTCCATAATAGAAACCACATCTTTGACCACCATCAAAATCACCAAGTCCAGGGACAGCACCATAGATGTTTGCATTTGGAACTAAGATACCATCATTAGCCACACAATTAGCATCAGGTACATTTTCACCATAATAATAAAAACCTGCATAAGGTCCTGAAGCAACCTCTGTAAGAGGATCTGCTAATATTCCACCAATAGTTGTAGCATTAAATCCGCTGATAAGTGATGGAAGATTTAAAATTGCAAAACTATTACCAAAACCACTTATAGCATTTTCGGAATAAGCAGATAGGTCTTTACCTTCAAAAGGAGATCTATTTAATTCACTGTATGCAACAACAACATTTGTGTTACCAAAGTCCTTACCCCATATTACTCCGACTCGATCATCAGTTTGATCACCAAGATCAGTTTTTGATTGAGATATATTTACCTCAACACCTTCAAAGTCTCTTCTTAAGATGTAGTTAACAACACCGGCAACAGCGTCAGAGCCATAAATAGATGCAGCACCTTCTTTAAGAACTTCTACTCTTTCAAGAGCAATAACAGGTATGCTGTTAGTATCTACAAAAACACTACCATCATTAGCAGTATTAGCTGCTACAGCATTTCTTCTACCATCAATTAAAACAAGAGTTGAAGAAAGACCTAGGCCTCTTAAGTTAACATTTGAAGTACCTTGAGTTGAACCAGCAGTAAATGAATCAGGGTTATTTTCAGAACCTGAGTTTACTGTTAAGTTTGCTGTAATATCAGCTACAGATGTGGCTCCAAGCAAATCAATGGTATCTCTACTAATGACTTCTACTGGAGACGCGCCATCTTCAGCACTTCCCTTTAGATAAGAACCAGTTACCACAACCTCTTCCACATCTTGTGCAAAAGAAAATCCAGTAAAAAG
>ENA-UZXB01001645-UZXB01001645.1-metagenome-genome-assembly--contig:-Day-2-1m-contig-1645_pt3 | contig 11360 bp, 10 predicted proteins | sample MGYA00260339_ERZ794899 | MGnify/ENA metagenome assembly ERZ794899 | reverse complement strand
ATGCCTGAATCAATCATCTGTTTAGCGACTTCGATATGATGCTCGCCCAAATAGTCTTTTACCTTGGATGAAAACTTGACTTGCACCAGTGTTTCGTCAACGCCTGCACGCTGAAGACCGATATCACCATTTTCTAATATAATTAATTCAAACGCAGGTGTACTCATTAAATTTTTCTCATATAAAATTAAATTTAAAAACTAAAACTCGATCATCATCTCTCTTTGCCTATCTACGAGCTCTACCATTTGTTTAGACCAGTTTACCGCCGCTGATAGATTCCAATCGACAATCTTTTTACCACCACCAAGACCAGTCTCTAGGGTTAATACTGGCAAACGATCGGCATCCATTGCCGCTTTTCGTATTTCTGGAAGATCCGCTAGCTGAGAATAGGCATCCATAAGATCTCGAACCCATGAGGTAGGAGAATGAAATAAATTTTTAAGCTCTGTCGCCTCACCCGGCTCCTTACCATCTGCTTTAAGGATCTCCACCAGATCATCAACCGATTTTATTATCGCAGGGTCTTTTACCTTATAGTTACTGGCAACATCTTTAATGTGCCAGTTCCAAGCATGATAGAGCTGAGTCGCAATAGACTGTGCAATTACCGCCTGAACATGTCTGTCATTCTCACTGCCTTGCGCACTATCAACCAACTGGGTGAGTTTTTTGGCAAATAACAGCTTTTGGTTAACCGCTGCGAGGTATGAACAGGCACTCACGCTATTTACTGCCAGACTTCTCTGTAACAGCCCATTTACCTTTGGAATAAAACGCACTCCAACCCGTAGGCTTACCATCTTTCTCACTGCGTACATACTGTTCTTTGGTTTTTCGACTGTAACGCACAACAGTGGCTAAACCCTCAGAATCCTTGACTGGCGCCTGGAGTAAAAACAGATACTTTTTATCGATTTCACTTTTATACGGTAATAGTTCTGAGACAAGCGGTGCTCGTGTTTCACGATGTCTTGGGAACTGACTGGCCGCTAGAAAAATACCCGAAGCTCCATCTCTCAATACATAGTGATCATCCACTTTTGCACATTGCAGTTCTGGCATTGGAATGGGCTCCGCTTTAGGGGGCGCTGCTTCACCACTTCGCAAAAGCTTTCTGGTATTTTTACAATTATCATTAGTACAGCCAAAGTATTTTCCGAAACGGCCATTTTTAAGCTGCATTTCACTGCCACATTTATCGCACTCTAAAGTCGGGCCCTCATAACCTCTAATAACATACTGCCCTGTTTCAACTTCAAACCCAGAACAGTCGGGGTTATTGCCACAGATATGCAATTTGCGCGTGGTATCCAGCAAATAACTATCCATTGAGGTATTGCATAGCTTGCAACGATGCTTGTTCAGCAGTGACTTAGATTCAGCCTCGTCATCTTCATCAATATTAATCGCCTCATCACCTGAGGTTAGATTAACCGTATTCTTACAACGCTCTTTAGGCGGCAGAGAATAGCCTGAACAGCCTAAAAACACCCCTGTGCCGGCCGTTCTTATCATCATTGGCCTATCGCATAGATGACACTCAATATCGGTCTCAGAGGGCGCATTGGGCCGCATACCCGACTCTGTATCCTTAGCATTGGAAAGCTTCAGTGTAAAATCCGTATAGAATTTATTGAGAACCTGCTTCCAATTCAGTACTCCTGTAGCAATTTCATCTAACTGAGTTTCCATGGTGGCGGTAAAACCATAATCCATTAGATCGGTGAAACTTTCACTGAGCCGATCGGTCACAATGTCACCAATTTTTTCGGCAAACATACGTTTGTTTTCAATGCGCACATAACCACGATCTTGAATGGTAGAAATAATCGATGCATAGGTTGAAGGTCGGCCAATACCACGCTTCTCTAACTCTTTAACCAGAGCGGCTTCAGAGAAACGTGCGGGTGGCTTTGTGAAATGCTGTTGGGGCAAAAGATTTAGTAGACCCAGCTGATCACCTTTGTGTAAATCTGGTAATTCTGCATCCTCGTCTTTTGAGGGCATCACTGCCAAGAAACCGTCAAACTTAGTAACACGCCCTTTAACTGTCATCTCATAGTCCCCAGCAGCTACAGTTAATGTAGATGAGGTGAATTCAGCGGATGACATTTGGCAGGCAACAAATTGCTGCCAGATTAACTGATAAAGGCGTCGAGCGTCGACTTCCATATCGCCAAGACTGCCTGGCGCTATGTCAACATTAGAAGGTCTAATCGCTTCGTGAGCATCCTGAGCCCCACTTTTGCTACTGTAAATAATCGGCTGTTCTGGCAGATATTTTTCACCATGACGCTGCTGAATATAGCCACGACAGGTAGCGATGGCGTCATCACTTAAATTGGTCGAGTCTGTTCGCATATAGGTGATATAACCTGCCTCATAGAGACGCTGAGCCATGGTCATAGTCTTCTTAACACCATACCCTAGTTTAGTGCTTGCAGCCTGTTGCAATGTTGATGTAATAAATGGCGCGGGTGGCTTTGACTTGGTCGCTCTGTCTTCACGCTTTGAAACAACGTAGTCGGCTTGCCTGAGGAAGGCCAATGCTGCATCAGTTTGGTCCTTATTTCCCGGTCGAAATGCCTTACCCTGATATTTCTTTATATCAAATCTGGCCTGGGTGGCATCCGAAGTGTCTTGGGTTTTAGCAGCCTCTAAATCGGCCTGAACCGTCCAGTACTCCTCTGGAATAAAAGCCCGTATCTCACGTTCTCTAGCAACAATTAATTTCACAGCTACGGACTGAACACGCCCTGCAGATAAACCTCGACCTACTTTTTCCCACAACAGAGGTGAAACCATAAAACCTACTACACGGTCAAGAAAGCGCCTGGCTTGCTGGGCATCCACACGATGTTGGTCAAGCACACCGGGATCTTCAAAGGCCTGACGAATGGCTTTTTTAGTAATCTCATTAAAAACCACTCGCTTGTAGCGACTTTCATCGCCACCAATGACTTCAGTCAAATGCCATGCAATGGCCTCACCCTCGCGATCCATATCAGTCGCGAGATAGATATGATCCGCATTTTTAGCAAGTTTTTTTAGCTCGGCAACTACTTTTTCTTTTCCAGGAAGGGTTGCATACTGAGCTTGCCAGTTATTATCTGGATCAATACCCATACTTTTAATTAGCTGAGTTTTTGCTTTGCGCTCACGATGTAATATTTTGTCTTCTGGAGATAGCTTACGGGTAATGGCCGCCTGTTTGGCCCGTTCTTTAGGGTCTGAGGGAGTGCGACTAGATCCCGTGGGTAAATCACGAATATGGCCCACACTCGACTTCACGATAAAGTCATCTCCAAGGTACCTATTAATAGTTTTAGCCTTGGCTGGTGATTCTACGATAACTAATGATTTACCCATGGAAGTTAGGTTTCCCAGATCAAAATGTTAATTTATTTCTGCCTAATATAGACAAAAGATTCTAGCAAAGGTGCGCATATATACTTGTTTGAGTACCCTTTGGTCAAGCTTCAGCTAAAAATTTCTTCACCTTTTTGTCTTAGTTCAAGTAAACAAGCATGTATTTTATCGATTAAATCAATTGTTCCTCGCTCGTCCCAAACCAAACCAATGCCCTCTTTAGAGACCTGAATTGCGGTGATCCCCTCAGGTAAGTCAGAGAGACAGGCAGTAATAATGTCATGCCACTCTTTATTGGCTTCATTATTAATCCAACGCCAGCCTGTAAATGATGAATCCCAGCCCCTTCTATTCGAACGTTGCAAAATCCAACCCTGAACTTTTTTGGGCTTCAGCCATGGCAACCAATAGTAAATAGTGTCCAGTCGCTGTTCCGCCTCAAGGGCACCTGGGCAACGACGCATGTTCACATTGATTGATAGACTGCGTGCCTTTCTTCGGCAATCAGTTATGTGCTGCTGCCGCGGTGAACTTTTCATCCAGAGTAACGGGGATACGGCAACTGCCAGACAAAAGATTATCAATAGCCAAACCATAGAATTGTGCCAAGCCCTTAGCGGCAATTAAGAAACCCTTTTATTATAAACACTAAATCAGGATTAAATAGCAACCTATTTTACAAATAGTCGTGTTTTAATACCCCAACAGTCATCAGTTACAAAGGATTTACAGTCAATGTCACAGCCGCTAATCGACATAGGTGTTAATTTATCGAATAACCGATTTAAAGCGGATTTAGATCAGGTCATCGAGCGTGCACTAGCCTGCCATATTCAGCAGCTAGTCTTGACCGGAACCTCAGTGGAAGAAACACAAAAAGTAATTGCAATATGTGACTCTTTAAAAGAAAAACACCCAGATACAGTCTTTGCCACAGCCGGTATTCACCCACATGATGCCGACGCAATGAACAGTGAAAAACTCGCACTGCTATCAGCTTTAGCAGACAGTGACTCGGTGGTGGCTATTGGGGAAACTGGCTTAGATTTTAATCGTAATTACTCATCTATAGCCAACCAAATCACTGCCTTTGAAGCGCAGCTAGAACTGGCTTCAGAAAAAACATTGCCGTTATTTATGCATGAGCGTGATGCCGCTGAAAAACAAATAGAGATCATCACTGAGTATAGAGACCATTTAACACAGGGCGTTATTCACTGTTTTACAGGGGACAAAAAAACCCTATTTCGCTATCTAGATCTTGATCTCTATATTGGGATTACCGGCTGGGTCTGCGACCCTAAGCGAGGCGAAGAACTTAGACAAATAATAGCCGACATTCCTCTGGATCGCTTGATGATTGAAACAGATGCGCCCTATTTAATACCGAAAAACATGCCTCAACCACCCAAAAATAGACGTAACGAACCAGCCTTTTTAGGGTACGTGCTTGAAGAAATTCAGAATCAGCGCAGAGAAACGAAGGAGGCAGTTGCAAATGCAACTACCGCCAACGCTAAGCAATTTTTCAAGATATAGACTGGCTATTCGTAATTAATTAACATCGGCTTACAGTCAAAGAGTTCTGACGAACTTGCATCATCAATTCGAATATCTTTAATAGTAATTTCAAAGGCATCAGAAGCTGTTAATAAAAACGGAATATTGATGCGTGACAAATCTGCGCCAGCCTCGGCAAAACAAGACAAATTAATGGCGCTTTTGTTCCACTCCCCTATTGTCGCCTGCGCGAATAGCTCAGTAACATCCTGCGCACCCGCACAAGGCCAGGTGCAGTCCATTCTCTGAGTGACAGGTCCCTGTGGGTGAGAGTCAACCCTGTAGGTCATGATCAATGACTTATTTAGCCTCTCGAGATCGGTCATATCCATTGCTTGAATAGAGCGCCAATAAAACTGACTTTGATACTCTCCAGTCCATACAACACGACGAGAATCTTCCTGAACTATGCCGTTAACTACTGATACTTTTAAACCCTGTTTTGCGGAAACGAAATCTCTGCCTTCAATTTCCTGACGCCAACTATCCTGATCTCCCGCAAACATAGTCCATGCACCACGACTACTACCCGCAAATATAACCTCACCCACAGTTGCTGTACTAAATAGTGGTTTATTTCTTAAATTGTTTGAGAGAATAGCATCATCACCATAACTAAGGCCTGCACCTAATTTAAGCAATTGGTCTGTCACAGGCAACTTAACATCATCAATATTGATGTCCGCATTGGGCCATTCAAAGCTCAGACGTCCCGTGAAATCGAAACGCGGCTGACCCTTTGCATCCGCTACTAAAAGATCCGCTACTCCCTGCCCCTCCGAACCTGGAAGCCAGGCAACAACAAAGGCGTTTGAGGCATTGATTTCAGCATTCATCCATAGAGGACGGCCAGTAATAAATACTGATACCACTGGAATATTCTGCTCTCTCAATGTCTGTATTAGCTGTAAATCGTTGGTAGCGCCACCCTTGTAGCCTAAGGTTTCGACATCACCTTGACCCTCAGCATAGGGTTCTTCGCCAAATACCACCACGGCAATATCGGGTTTTTTATTCCACTCACCTTTTTCACTTAATTCAGTGGATCCACCACTATCAGTCACAGCTTGCTGAATACCCTGATAAATAGAAGTAGCGTCTGGGAAATCGCTATTATCAAGCTCAGTTCCCTGCCAAGTAATTGTCCAGCCACCGCTTTGCTTAGCAATGTCATTGGCACCATCACCGGTAACCAATACATGTTGATTAGGCTTAATTGGCAAGATATTTTGCTGATTTTTAAGAAGAACAAGCGACTTGCGAACTGCTTCACGGGCGATTTCACGATGTTCTTTAGAACCCATGAAGTTTTTGTTTCCAGCAAGTTGCCTGCTTGAGGGTAAGCCCTTTTGATACAGTCCAAGACGTAATTTTACCCGAAGAATACGGGTAACCGCGTCATCGATCCGCGCCATAGGAATTACACCCTCTTTGACCTGCTGAATGGTATTAAGCAGCATAGGTTTCCAGTCTTCTGGAACCATCACCATATCAATACCAGCATTAATAGCTTGGGCACAGATTTCATCAGTACAGCCATTAATCTGACCAGTGCCATTCCAATCACTCACCAGAATGCCATCAAAGCCCATTTGCCCTTTAAGCACATCGGTCAGCAGTTGACGGTGTCCATGTATTTTTTCACCATTCCAGCTATTGAAGGAAGCCATAACGGTTTGCACATCAGCATCTAGTGCTGAAATATAGCCCTGGCCATGAAGCTCAAGAAGTGACTCAAGACTTAATCGCGTATCACCCTGATCAATTCCTCTATAGGTTCCACCATCCCCAATAAAGTGTTTGGCTGTCCCAATTACTTTATCATGGCGCGAAGCAAGCTCATCAATGTCGCCCTGCATACCTAAAACGATTTCACTGGCATAAGCTTTTGGAATTGATGCTTCTGAACTGTAGCCTTCATAGGTCCGACCCCAACGATAATCTTTTACCACTGCAACGGTAGGGGCAAATATCCAATCTAAACCAGTTACTGCTACTTCTTTTGCCACCGCATCGCCAATCCGCCTCATTAACTCTGGGTCATTAGCCGCACCTAGACCAATATTATGCGGAAACAAGGTAGCACCTACTACGTTATTATGGCCGTGAACAGCATCCGTACCCCAAATAATGGGGATACCTGCCCCGCCGGCACTGGTATCCATAGAAGCGCTGTAATAGGCGTCAGCAAGTACTAACCAATCATTTATAGATGCATTTTGATCATTGTTAGGAAATGCACCACCTCCATTTAGTACTGAACCAATTGCATAATTTTTGACATCCTCTGGGGTCATATGTCGAATTTCACCCTGGATCATCTGACCAACTTTTTGCTCTAAGGTCATCGATTGTAAAATTTCTTTTACCTGCTGTTCAATCGATAACATTTGTTTATCTTTGACTGCACATGACTGAATGCCAAGAAATAAAATTGAGAATACTATCAAGACTAGAGGGGTTTTTGAGTTAGAAAAAAATGCTTTACCAAGCCAGCCAAAAAGGGATGGGGTGATCATGATTATGAAATTCCGATATAAATAAAGAATAAAAAAAACCAATCCAAAGGATGGTCATTGAAGTTAGTTCGTCAAAACTGAACCAGTGCGAAGACTGCCATGAACTTAGGGCTGTTTAAAGAGAAGATGCGCTTACAAACGCATAGTATGCGACAAAAGGAAATGTTTACGTAATGTACATACTAGAATCAAATAGGTTTTTATTTAAAGAATTTTTTTATGGCATCTCGATAATTACGACTTACCTTAAGCGACTCACCCTGGGTAAGGTGCAAAAGACTACCACCCATCTGAAGCGGAGTAACACTTACCACTCGCTCCATATTAACAATGGTAGAACGATGAATACGCACAAATAAATTACTATCCAATTTAGAAAGTAAATCTCTGAGAGTACTCCTTATCACATGGGTTTCTCCGACAGCATGAACACACATGTAATCACCCGCTGCATCAACCCAGTCAATATCATCAAATGGAATAACTTTCACCACCCCAGAATCACGAACTAGCAACTTACGCTTCATACCATCAGGGAGATTATTGTCTGTTACATTGGAAAATTTATCTTGAGAAGCGCGCTCCGAAATCTCTTCGATAGCACCAATAAGGGGGCTCTTAAAACTGTGATCAACATCATTTTTGAGGCGATCTACAGCACGCTCTATTGATCGTGCAATTCGCTCACTATCCAAAGGCTTCAGAACATAATCAACCGCATGCAAATCGAACGCATCAACTGCGAACTGGTCGTAAGCAGTAACAAAAACCACCATCGGCATAATATCTGTTTGCAAAGATTTTATAACATCAAATCCGTTCATACCTGGCATCTGAATATCTAAAAAAATTAATTCGGGTTGTAACTTAGTCGTAGCCTCGACTGCCTGCTTACCATTATTGCATTCAGCAATGATCTCTACATTGGCTATCTCATTGAGCACCGCACGCAGTAACCTCAGGGCGAGAGGCTCGTCATCAACAATAATCGTTCTGAGTTTCTGCATAATTTCTTCTCAAAATTTTATCTAGTTACTAGGAATCCTAAGACGAACACGAAGTCCGCCTTCAAGCTTGTTATCCAACCGCAATTCATAATCATCGTTATAAAATTGTCTTAAGCGCTCGTCAGTATTCCTCAATCCAATACCTGTCGACTCAACAATACCATAATTCTTATCGATACCTGGGCCCGAATCAATGACATCAACGGTAAGGTAATCCTGCTTTAAAGAGGCCACAATCGCTATTGTCCCACCAGCTTCCTCTGAGGCTATAGCATATTTAATAGCATTCTCAACCAATGGCTGTAAGATCAGGCTCGGAACATCAATACTTTGACAATCAAAGGGTATATCAAATTCTAATTGCAAGCGTCTTCCAAATCTAGTTCGCTCAATATTAAGATATTGAGTAACTGCTTCGATTTCTTGACGTAAACTGACCTTATGAATAGGGTCATTATCCAATGAATAACGCAGAAAATTACTTAGTTGCAAAATCATTTCGTGAGCCTTGGAAGATTCTTGCACCCTTACCAAAGCAGAAATAGCATTCAGAGTATTAAACAAAAAATGTGGATTGATTTGATAACGAAGCATTTTAAGCTGGGCTTCTCGAGCAACTGTCTCAGCCTGAAGACGCTTTAATTGTTCAATTTGAGCATCAGAGGCCATTCTGAGAATAGTCTCATGTTTATTTTGTAAAAGTTGGTAATATTTAACCAAGTGATAAAATGCTACCCAACATAAGAAAACCAAAAAAGAACCAAACAACCATCCACCAAAGTCAGCCCATACATCTTTTTCACCCGTCATTGACATAAAGGTGCTTATTCTCAGGATCGACCAGATTAATGAACACCCAATAATACCCGCCAAGGCTGAAGAAACTCTAAAAATTAACTTGTCGTTCCAAAAGTAATGAAATAAAGATCTAAGAGGCCAAGAAATCAAAACGCCGAGTGCAGACTGAACAAGTGTATGTCCAATATAGCCACCACCTTGCTGGTTATACCAGAGATTAAGACTTAAAAAGCTAACCAAAGAAAGACCAAACCAACCAACGAGTTGCAAAACCCAAAACTGCACATTGGTATTTCGATACAGCGCGTTAGGAATTGGATGATAAACTGAATCTGCCATAAATATGATGCTTACGTTTAAAACTGAGATAAATAAGATTTGCAGCCATTTAACGGTAAAATCCTTTTTTTGGCAACAAGCCTATAGTGTTTAGCCAAACGATCACGATAAAATAGTAGAATCAAAAAAAGGCCAAATAACATTGAACAAACACCATCACTATTTATACAAAGGATTAAAAGTCCTAAAGTCATCTCATCCAGAGGTTAGAAAAATAAAACGTCAACAATCAGGGCCTAGCGCCCATGGTAATAAAGTTTGGCGTTCCAGTTTTGTGATGCTTGATTATTTGGAAACCTATCCATTTGAAGAGAATTGCCATGCTCTTGAAATTGGTTGTGGATGGGGGCTTGCTGGGTTGTACCTAAATAAATTTCAAAATGTTTATGTTAAGGCAATAGACATAGACCCGTCAGTTAGACCCTACTTTGAACTTCAAAATAACATTAATGGTTGTCAAATCAATTTTGAGGCCCGTAGTTTTGAATCCTTAACCGAAAAGGCACTTTCTTCATACGACTACCTCATCGGTACTGATATCTGCTTTTGGGATGAATTAACTGAGCCGCTATTCAATTTAATCCAAAGAGCTAGAATTTCAGGGCTAAAAAAAATACTCATAGCAGACCCAGGAAGACCACCTTTTTGGTCGTTGGCAGAACTTTGTACAGAAAAATTTGACGCTGAAGTCATTACCCGAAGAATTTATACGCCATGGAAATCTGAAAAATACATCTTAGTAATCGATTTATCGTAGATCGTTACAGTTAACTGTTTGCATGTACATTAATGTTGTTGTATTAACAATCTGCAGATTCTTAAGCAAATTAAAATGCACTAAACCACTCAATTAGTGAGAAAAATAAGAAAAACTCAATGAACATGAAGTTTTGTGGTTATCAGCTGTCAGCTGAGGACCCACCCAAACAATTCGGCGAAGTTGGTACGGATATAAGCTTATCCCACTCAACTGGCAGGTAAGTATGAAGCGCAAGCGCATGAACGCCAGCTTGCAATTCAGCGGCCAAAACTGAGTAGACCGACTGATGACGCTTTACCGCAGTTTGGCCCTCAAAACGCTGGCTCACTAGGACCACTTTAAAATGACTTTCTGAACCATCAGGGACGTTATGAGAGGCACTTTCATTGAGTACTTCTAAATGCTCTGGTGAAAATGCCTCTTCTAATTTTTTAATAATTGTCGATTTGGTTGTGACCATTACATACCGTTGACAAGGTTAATCATCACACCTGCAGCTACAGCAGAACCAATCACACCAGCCACATTGGGGCCCATCGCATGCATCAACAAGAAGTTATGGGGATTAGCCTCGAGACCCACCTTATTGGCAACACGAGCCGCCATAGGGACAGCAGAAACACCGGCCGCGCCAATAAGCGGATTAACCTTATCTTTAGAGAACAGATTCATTAGCTTAGCCATCAATACACCCGAGGCTGTACCAATACAGAAAGCCACCGCTCCAAGACCTAGGATACCCATAGTTTCTGGATTAAGGAATTTTTCGGCACTCATTTTCGAACCAACACCCAAGCCCAAGAAAATGGTTACCACATTGATTAATGCATTTTGAACGGTATCGCTCAATCGATTAACAACACCGCATTCGCGCATGAGGTTACCAAAGCAAAACATACCCAACAGCGGCGCTGCAGCAGGCAAAATCATTGCCACTAATACCAAAAGGGTTAACGGGAAAACGATTCGCTCAGTTTTGGAAACTGGGCGCAACTGAACCAT
>ENA-UZXB01009916-UZXB01009916.1-metagenome-genome-assembly--contig:-Day-2-1m-contig-9916_pt1 | contig 11394 bp, 18 predicted proteins | sample MGYA00260339_ERZ794899 | MGnify/ENA metagenome assembly ERZ794899 | reverse complement strand
GGTGAGGCTGTTATCAATAAAAGAAGTACAGCAATGTTTGGTAGACAATTATCAGCAATGAACGCTGCAGGAGGTGGTGTTAAGTTTGCAGATGGTGGATTACTTAATATGCCTTCATTTAGCCAACAACAATTCAATGCAATAGGTCAGAATCAAATGATGGGTGCAATGGGGAGTTCTAGTAAAGTAGTAGTAGTTGAAGCAGATATTACTGATAGTCAAAACTCAGTAAGTGTAATACAATCTGAAGCAACAATTTAATAATCAAAGAAATAAACAAATGTTTGTTGATAAAAAAACCAAGTTAGAGAGATTAGATATATGTAAAAGTTGTAGTTTTTACCGAAACTTTATGTTACTAAAGAAACCAAAGATAACAAGAGGTGCAAGATGTGCTGAATGTAAGTGTTTCCTAGATGCAAAGACATCATTAACAAAAGAGTTTTTTGGTAAATGTCCTAAAAATAAATGGTAAAACTTTACAAATGAATTTTAAAGAAATCGCTGAAAACTACAGTAAGCAAAAAAGAAATATGATGACTGAAGCAGTTATCAGAAACAAAAACCATACTAAAAACTTTACAACTTATCAAGCAGAGTCTTTAGGATTAATGTTTGCAGAATGGCATTTATTATTTCCTCAACATAAGCAAGATATGAAGTGTACTTCTTGTAGAGCAGCAGTATGTAAGTTTTGGGAAACTATGGTAGATGAATGGATTGAAGCCGAACAAACACCTAAAAAGAAAAATGCCTCAAAAAAAAGAAAGACAAAATAAGGTAGATGTAGTTAAAGACTTCATTGATATTTGTGGAGTTGAATTAGAAAAGCGATTTGGTCAATCACCAACTTGCAAGGATATGATACGACATCTTGTTGAGAAAGGTATAATAGACCCTAAGAGAGTAAGGAACTATATGATTATTGCTGACTTTGATAGAATGTTAGTAGGTAATGAAGGTAGTAGAACTTATACTTGGATGGACTTATCTATTAAATATAAGATAAGTGAAAGTCAGGCACAGAACATAGTCTACAAGGAAAGAAAGAAAGCAATTCCATCTAATAATATCACATACTAAAAGTTTTGTAAGAAAATTAGGTAAAATTAATTTCTTTAAACTCTATTTTTGCACCTATGAACGAAAAATGGTATAACATTCAGAACAAGGCAGGTCAAACTGCTGACATTTATATCTTTGATGAAATAGGAACTTATGGTGTAACTGCACAAGAGTTCATTACTGACATTAAAGGATTAAAAGATATGCCTATCAATTTACGCATTAACAGTTTAGGTGGAGATGTATTTGATGGTATGGCAATGTATAATGTAATCAAAAGGAGAGAGGCTAAGACTACAGTTTATATTGAGGGTATAGCAGCGAGTATTGCTACTATTATTGCTCTTGGTGCAGATGAGGTTGTAATGGCAGAAAACTCTTTATTTATGATACATAACGCTTGGGGTGGCACAATGGGTGAGTCAAAAGATATGAGAAAAACTGCAGATACTCTTGATAAAATCACAAGTGAACTTACAGACATTTATAGAAAAAAGACAGGATTATCTTATGATGCTCTTGCTGAGATGATGGATGAAGAAACTTGGCTAAATGCTAATGAGGCATTTGAGTTAGGTTTTATTGACACTATCTCTGATTCTATTAAAGTGGCTGCAAAGTATGATGTTTCTAAATTTAAGAACATCACACAAGAAGAAATACAGAATAAATTAAGTATTAATATAAATAACAAAAAAATGACTAACGAGTTAAAAGAATGGTTTAACAACAAAGTTGAAGAGATTGTTACTGCTGTAAAAGGTGATGTAAAAGTTTCTGAAGATGTTGCTGAACAAACTATGATAACTGTTAATTTAGGGGATAATGATGAAATCATGAATAAGATTTCTGAGTTTGAAACTGGTAACATTGAATTATCAAACAAAATTTCTTTGTTAGAGGAAGAATTAGTTGCTTCAAAAGGAACTAACGAAACTTTAACAGTAGAGGTTGAAGCGTTAAACGCTAAAATCAACAAAGCAGATGCTAAAGGTACAGAAATTGTAACTGAAGCAGACCCTGCAGTAGTTGAGAACAAAAAAGAAGATGCTAATGCAGGTTTTTACAATGCAATGGCAGAAAGAATAAGAAGTAAATTTAATAATTAAAAAAATAAAAAAAAATGGCAAACGTAAATGTAGCAAATCAAGGAACTTTCGCAACTTATGGGGGGGCAAACCTTAATGAAATTTTCTATGAGCCAGTATTTAGAAGTGATGATATTATGCGTAACTATAGAGTTATTCCTAATGTAAAACATAAAATGAATGTTTACACTTCTGCTGCTCTAACAAAAATAGTACAACCATACGCAGGATGTTCTGCTGATAGTGATGATACTCAATTTAATATTGATAATAAAACTATTACTGCAGGAAGATGTAGAGTTGCTTTAGAGCAATGTACTGATGAGTTCTTTGGAACTTATATTGAAGAAATGTACCGTTCTGGTGCTGATGTAATGAATGTTGAGGGAACTCAATTGTCTGATGCAATCGTAAACAGAGCAGTAAAAGGTATCGCTTCAGATGTAGTAAGATTAGCATGGGGTGGTGATGTAACAGGTGCAGTAGCAGGATATACTGCTTTTGATGGTTGGATGGAATTAATGAAAGCAGAAACTGTAATTGAGTATGCTGGAACAGAAGCAGCACCAACTGCAGCAGATGCAATCGGATTAATTAGAAATGTATATGACCAAGCACCAGCAGCACTTCAACAAGTAGCAGCAGGTGATAAGAAAATGTTTGTAACTCCTAAAATCTTTAACGCTTACTTAGCAAACTTAGAAGGTACTTCTGCTGATTTAGCAATCGTAAATCAAGTTGATGGTATGCGTAGAGTAATGTTTAGAGGTGTTGAGATTGTTCCTATGTATGAGTGGGACACTATCTTAGCAGATACTAACCCTGATTTATTCGTAGACTCTGCAGTAAACTATACTAATGGTATATGTTATTGTGCAGTTGAGAACTTAATCATTGGTTCTGATGTAACTGACCCAGAAGGTTCTTTCAAAGTATTTTATGATGACTTAGAAGAAAAAATGTTCTTCAGAGGTTACTTCAAGTTAGGAGTACAGTACTTATACTCTTCTCTTGTTCAGTGGGGACTTCTTACAGCATAATAATAATGTAATAATAGAGAGTGTGTAAAAGCACTCTCTTAATTACTTCTAATAACTAATAAAATAATAAAAAAATGGCAATAGATACAGGTTTAGCAATCACTTGTGCTGATTTACAAGCAACTGGAGGGATTAAAAGAATCCTTTTGAGAGAATGGGCTACAGGTGATGCAATAACGTATGGTGCTTCTGGTACACATACAATAACAAGCATACAAGCGACTGGAGGTGCAGATGCTGATTGGGGTGTTTATGAGTTTAAAAATGAAACTCCTGCATTAACTATAAATGCTACTAAAGAAAATGGTTCAACTGCTTTTGAGTGTGGATTATCTTTTATGTTACCTAAACTAGAAGTGGGTAAAGCAAATGTAATACAAGACTTATTAGAATCTTGTTTAATGATAATTGCAGTAGACACTAATGATAAAGCATTTGTTTTAGGTGTTTCTCAAAAGTACAGAAATGAAAGCGTAGCATCAAGAAGTCAAACTTTTGGTAATTTTGCAAGTGCTGAAGGGGGTACTGGTGCTGCTTATTCTGATGAAAGTGGAATTACAATAAGTCTTATGGCACGACAATTTGAAATGCCTAGAGAGTATGTAGCAGCAAATGATGGTATTGAAATTCTTTCTGGAGGTTTAACTGCAACAACAGATTAATAATTAAAGATATAGAAATAGGTTGGACTTTGTTCGTAAAAAGTTTAACAACATTTCCCTATTAATATCTTTTTTATAATATGTGTGATTGTGAAAAAAAAGTTGTAGATTTATCACACTTAAAAATATATACAGTTATGGCAGAATACAAAGCAAAAAAAGATGTTGTTCTTATAAGAGATGGTGAAAGGTTTATACTAAGAGAATCATCACAAGAAGAATTGTCTTACCTATATGAAGATTTAGGTTTAACTTCATTAGTAGAAAAATTATCAACTACAAAAACAAAAGATGAGCCAAAGAAAGCAACCAAAAAGAAAAAGTCAGGTAAAGAATCTTCAGACTCAAAAGAGTAATACTTTTGAATTTGGAGTTTTTAATTTAGCAATTCCTGAACATATTGAAGAGCCTTTAGATTTAGCAAAGGTAAGAACTAAGTTTATTCCTTTTGGTACAAATAACCTATTTCCTCAGTATTTAGCAGAATTAAAGCGTAAATCTTCTACTCATAGAAGTGTACTAGCACAAAAGACTATCTTTACAAGTGGTGCTAAGTTTGTTACGAATAATGAAGATGTTAAAGAATACATCAAAGATGTAAATGCTGATGGAGAATCGTTAAGAGAGGTTTTTAAGAAATTAGCAGATGATTACTATTCATTTGGAAATGCCTATTTAGAGGGCGTATTATATGATGGTGGACTAAATCTATATCACATAGATGCAACTACTGTTAGAATGTCTAAAAACAAGAAAGAAGTATATGTACATCCTGATTGGGCTAAGTACAATACTATGAAAGATAAATTATCTATCCTTCCTATTTACCCTGAAGTGAGTGGAAATAGATTTGTACTTCAATTTAAAGATTACGAGCCTACATTCCAATTCTATGGTTTACCTGATTACATTGCTGCATTAGAGCATATTGCAGTTGATTATGAAATTGGTAAATGGAATCACACTAAATTCAAGAATGGATTTCAACCTTCAGCAATCGTTGAGATTAATGGAGATATGGGTGAAGAAGAAGCAAAGAAATTAGTAAGAGAGGCACAAAAGAAGTTTGTTGGAGATGGAAACAATGGTAAGATTATGTTCATTGTTAAGAATGGAGATACTTCAAGTGCTAATGTTCAAATTATCAAAGATGACCAAGATGGTAGTTGGATAGACTTACAAAGAATAACTGACCAAAACATTGTAACTGCTCATAGATGGCAACCATCATTAAGTGGTTTAGTTAGTTCAGGAAAAATGAACAATACAGGTAGTGAGATTAGAATTGCTTATGATTTAGCAATGACTACTGTAATTAAAGATACTTCTGATTTATTGTTAAATGGTATTAGAGGGGTTTTATATAAAGAGTTAGGTTTCTTACCTGAAGAATTAGTGATACACTATGAGCCACCAATTAGTTTTGCAACTCAGATTGACCCTAAACAAGTTCTTACTATTAACGAACAAAGAAGAATGTTAGATGAGGATTTACCAATGCTAGAGGAAGGTAATATGTTCTTAACTGATAGAGAGCAAATTATTGTAACTAAAGATGATGATGGAGATGGTAAAGGTGATGATGAGGTGGGTGATATGCAAGTAACTGAAATTGAAAAAGAATAACTATGGCAAATGTAAATCAATATATACCTTTAGTAACAGCAGCAGAAGTTATAAGTAATAGTTTTACTAACGCTAATACTGATACTGCTTTAGTTTCTAACAGCACATTACTTCTTGCTGAGTTAGCACATTTAAAAGAGGCAATTGGTAAGAAGTTTTATGAGGAATTAAAAACTCAACATAATGATGGCACTTTAACTACTGCTAATCAAACTTTAATGGATGATTTTCTAACAAGAACTTTGTGTTGGTTTGTTAGGTTTGAGGTAATTAATGAAGTTCAGAGTAATAGTAGTAGTGCAGGTATTGTACATAATATTGATGAGTTTGCTACTATTATAGACCCTTCTGAGTTAAATGCTTATAAGCAGGACACTTACAGAAAGGCTGAGATATACTTAAAAGATATGCTAGATTTTATGAATGATAGCGACCAGAATGGTGATTATCCAACTTATGAATCTAATAAACCTTGTAATAATAATATTTACAAGAATCATGGTATAATAATGTATGATAGTATATATTCAAGACCTACTAGAAATTATGATAGTTGGAAGAATAACTGTCCTTGTGATGATTGTTAAAATAAATATATAAATGGCTGCAAACGAACATAAAAATTTAAGTAGTATAAATAGACATAATCCAAAAGGATTTGAAAATGCTATTAATGATACTGTTTTAAGTAAAAGTGGAGGTACATCTTCTACTGGTACTGATGGTAACTTAGAATGGAAGAATAAGTCTTATATGGGTGTTACTAACTATAAGATGCAGGGGTTCGTTACAGGTGCTACAAATTACTTTTATGGAGAGGATATAGCAGATACTAAATCTCCTTATGAAATGGCTGTTGATTATGGTACAGGAACAGTATCTTCAGGGACTTTAACTCCTACAAGTTTCTTTAGAATAGGTCAGGCTTGTGTTATACCTGAAACTGCTACTGTTACATCTATAAGTGGTTGGCTTACAAGTAATGGCTCTAATGCAGTTACTATTGCTATATGTAAAATAACACCTGTAGAGGCTGTTACAACATCAGTAACTCCTATTGTAATTGATGAGATTGCAGTAGATGGTCTTAGCAACAACAATAAGGGTGTTAGAATAAATGAAACAACTATAACTACAGCAGCATTAGCAGCAGGTGATATTATCTTTCCAATGATTAAGGAAGTGAGTGGTGGTTCATCAATATATATGAATATAGCAGTACAAACGACAACATTCTAATGACAACAAAAGAAGAAATAGTATCAATGAAGAAAGACATAAGTTCAATAAATGAGAAGATGGATAATTTGGATAGTAAGTTAGATATGATTACAGAGAGGTTGTTAGATCCAGATAAAGGAGTTACTGCTAGAGTGAATAGAAACACAGCAATGAGAAAGGTTTTAGTGAAAGCAATGTGGATGATTTATGCTATAACTTTAGGTGCATTGATAAAACTTTTTACAGAATAAAAATAAAATAATAACAATTTAAAAATAAAATAAAATGAGTACATTTGATACAGACAATACATTACTATTTGAGATGCTTGGTAAGGGTGGTGGAACTGAGGTTTTTACTACTGCTGCACAAACAGGTAAAGACTGGTATTGCATATTTTTTCCAGTAGAGTCAGTAATTTCTACAATAGCAGGAGATGCTACTAATGTTACTGCTTTAAATGGTCAAACTATGAACGCTGGAACGAGTTTGTTTTTCCGAACAACTGCTATCACTTTAACTAGTGGTATTGGCATAGGGTACAGAGAGCATGATGGTAACACAAATGCGTAATGAAATTATCTTTAGGCATATCATTACCAACAAGTAACAAGGGAGGTCTAACTCCTATACAAAAGCAAACTAATACTTTTAAAACAAGAGTTGTTGCTGATGGAGGTGTATTTGAGGCTAAGGCTTGTTTAGAAGCACAATTAACTAATTTAAGTAATATAGCATGNNATGATGTAAGTATTGTAGTAACTCCTAATGGGTATAAGGCAGGAAAATTGTATGCAGTTGTACCTGAAACTACTGAGGGTTCTGAAGAAGTAACTAATGGAGATTTTGATGATGGTACGACAGATTGGGTTTTTGGTGCAGGGTGGAGCCTTGGAACTAACAAAGCAGAAAGATTAGTTGCAGCATCTTCTACCGATATAGTACAAGTAAGTGTATTTCCTAATTTAACAAGTACATTTAAAATATCTTTTGATGTTGTTAGGTCAGCAGGTTCAGTAAGGTTAAGAGCAGGTACTTATAGTTTACCATACATTAGTGCAACAGATACATATATATACTATGTAACTCCTTTAAGTAACGACCAATTAAAGTTTCAAGCAGATAGTTCTTTTGTAGGTTCTATAACAAACGTATCAGTAAAAGAATGGACGGGTGCAGATATGGATGTTACTAGAGCAACTGCTGCTACAAGAGTAGATGAAGATGGTTTAGTAAATTATGCTGAGATTGTTACGGGTTCAGAATTAGTTACTAATGGAGATTTTTCTAATGGTAGTACAGATTGGACATTACAAAATGGTTGGTCATTAGGTAGTAATGATGTGGTATTTAACGGCTCTCTTAGTTCATATAGAAAACTTTTTCAAGTTAATTTTTTAACTATCGGTAAAGTCTATAAATTATCTTTTGAAATTAAATCTATTACATCAGGTAGTATTGCTAATTTTGAACCTAATTCTCCAAGTTTTGATACAGTAGGAGTTAAAACACAAACTTATGTAGCAACTTTTGATGATTTATATTTAGAACCAACTAATGATGCAGTTTTAACAATATCAAACGTATCAGTAAAAGAAGTTACAAGAGATAACGTACCTCGTATAGACTACACAGGAGGAGGTTGTCCACATATATTAGCAGAGCCACAGAGGACTAATCTTTTGACTTATAGTGAGGATTTTAGTGATAGTAGTTGGTATCAAGGAAACACATCAGTAATAGCAAATGATGTTATTTCTCCTGATGGAAGTTTAACTGCTGATAAAGTTACATTTAATGCTGTTCCAAATGCAAACATACAGAGGACTGCTGCAACTACAGTAACAAGTGGTATTGATTATACATTTAGTTTTTATGCTAAATCAGATTCAAGTGTATCAAATGTAAATATAAATATGGGTACAGGAGATGAATCTATATTAGTAACTAACGAATGGCAAAGATTTACAAAAACTGTTTCATCTACAGGAACAACCATAGCAACAACATTAGTAACAAGAAATAGCGTTTCATCTTATATATACATTTGGGGTGCACAACTAGAAGAAGGCTCTTACGCAACATCATACATTCCAACATCAGGAAGTACAGTTACAAGAAATCAAGACATCTTCACAAGAGATGGTATAGGTAGTTTGATTAATAGTACAGAGGGGGTTTTGTTTGTTCAAGGTAGTATTTTGTCTGATGATGGTACAACTCAAATAATTAGTTTATTTGAAGCAGCAAGTAGCAGGGTAAGTCTAACATTTAGTAGTACCTTAAATAGAATTCAGTTTTATGTAGCCATTAATGGTTATACTAATAGTGTTACTATTAACGCCGAAGGGTTTACTAAAACTGAAGTAAATAAAATAGCACTAAGATATGGTGCTAATAATTATGCTTTATTTATAAACGGAGTAAAAGAAGGGGAGAATACTACTCAAGGAAATACTTTTACTGTTGGCAGTTTAACTGAATTAACATTAAGCAATACTTCACCTTTCTACGGCAAAGTAAAACAACTACAAGTATATAAGACAGCACTAACAGATACTCAACTAGCAGCATTAACTTCATAATATGAATATATATAAATTACAATACGACACAAAAGCAGAAGGAGATGCTGACTTACTTGCTAAAGGTACTTACGAAGTAATAACTGAAGAAGGAGTTACTCAAGATGTTTACAGAAATGGAACACAGGCAATAGTGTATCTTGGTAAGATAGTAGAAGTACCTGCAACAGACACTACTCCTCCTATTTATTATGATGGAGTATTTTACGACCTAATGACAACAGAAGAATTTGACTTTGGAAAACACGAGTTATTTCCTGTAAATTGTGTACATTCGTTCTTAGGTTATGAAAAGAACGCAGAAGGTACAGATGTAGACCCTGATGAATTAATAATAGAATAATAAATAAAAAATTATGGCAACAACAGTAACAGCAGAAAATTTAACAGTAACAATAACAGAACAATATACTCTTAATGGTGTTAGTTATGGTAATACAATGAATAAAACCTATACAGATAATGGAGAGGTTTATCAAAGAATAATGGCTATACCTTATAGTGCTGAAGATGCGTTTACAGATATAATAAATTTTGGTGCAGCAGATGATGCAGGACAGGCAGATATAAATAACTATAAATATTTCAGAATAAAGAATTTAGATGATACTAATTTCTTAACATTAAGAGTTAAAGGTACTGCAGATGCTTTCTTTATTAAAATAAAAGCAGGAGAGTCTTTCTTATTGATGGATAATGAGATTGATGCAGTAACAGGAAGTGATGCTTTCGGTGCTTTTACTGATATATCACAAATATCTGCTAATGCAGATACAGCAGAAATTGATATTGAGTTTGTTGTAGTAACAGCATAGTATGGCTAAAACTTACAATGATTACCCAAAAGCAGCAACTAACAATGCTAAAAGGGCTATAAAGTATAAGGAGGAAAATGGTAGTGATTGTGGAACTCAAGTTGGATGGACTAGAGCAAGACAGTTAGCCAACAGAGAAAGTTTAAGTAGAGATACTATTGCTCGTATGGCTTCCTTTAAAAGACACCAGCAACATAAAGATGTGCCTTATGATGAAGGGTGTGGAGGTATTATGTGGGATGCTTGGGGAGGAGATGCAGGTGTAAATTGGGCTATAAAAAAGTTAGAACAAATTGACTCTGAAAATAAAATTAAAGAAGATTTTGAAAGTTTTTTTGAAGATATTATCAAATCTATTAAAGACAACAAATAAAATGGATTTAAAATACTTTAAAAGAAGTGAGTTTAATTGTAAGTGTGGTTGTAATACAAACTACATTGATAGTGATTTCTTAGAAATGATAGATAAAGCAAGAAGAATTGCAGGTGTTCCATTTAAAGTAAACTCTGGTTATAGATGTCAAAACCATCCACTATCTAAGAAAAATCCAACCTCATCTCATATAAAAGGTATTGCTGCTGATATACATTTTACTGATGGTAAAAACTTAGCACTAATAATGGGAGGATTAGGAGGTGCAGGATTTGAAAGATTTGGTATAGATTTTAAAAACAAATTTATACACGCTGATTGTGATGAGGATAAAACAAACCCTTGTATTTGGGGTTACTAAACAGAATATTAACTAATTAAATATATATTATGAATTTTATTACAGAAAATTGGGTTGAGTTATTAATTGGACTAATGGCTTTCGCTAAAGTTATTACTAATTTAACTCCAACAGAAAAAGACAACAGAATCTTTGGATGGTTAGATACAATGATTGATGCATTAGTACCTAATTATACAAAAAAGAAATAATGATACAGAAATGGATAGGGTCTATGCTAATGAAAGGAGGTATAGCACCAATAACAGAATTGTTAAGAGCAGTAAAAGAACTTTTTACAGACACTAAAGGTAAGTGGAGTAGTAAAAGAACCATTAGTGGAGTGATAGTACTTGCTGCTAGTCTATACATTGAGAAAAATGGTATTGACACTAATGCTTTGATACTTACAGGGTTAGGTGTTTTACCATTATGTTTTTCTGTATTTGAAAAAAATAAATGTAATTGTACTGATAATTGTAAAAAATAATTATCTTTGCATAACACAGGTAGGGTTGTGCCTATCTTTGTTTTCATTGTTTATAGTTTTCAAGAGTGGGATGTTTAAAAACATCTCAC
>ENA-UZXB01000306-UZXB01000306.1-metagenome-genome-assembly--contig:-Day-2-1m-contig-306_pt1 | contig 11400 bp, 10 predicted proteins | sample MGYA00260339_ERZ794899 | MGnify/ENA metagenome assembly ERZ794899 | reverse complement strand
TTTTTTTACACTAGCTCTGACGCCATTTACGTTCCAAGATATCATTTTCATTTGGCGAAGTTAGTACTTATGTACCTAACTATTTTGTTATTTTCGTCTCCTAAAAATAGGATGAATGGATATAGCTGCCTTATTAAAAAACATTGATTTATACCTTTTAGATCAATTGCTAAAAGGGAAAATAACAAAGGGTTCGAAGATTTTAGACGCCGGGTATGGTACTTGACGAAACAGTCGATTTTTTATAGAAAATGGCTATCAAATCAAGGGTTTTGACCCTAATGAAGATTCTATTGTTGCCTTTCAAAAAGAGTATCCTAATTATATAGGTAAGTACTTCGTAAGTGATATTGAAAGTTTTAAAGGGCGAAATAGTTATGACTTTGTTATCTGTAATGCAGTACTACACTTTGCTGAGTCTCATCGTCATTTTCGAACAATGATAGATGGCTTAAGCTCGTTTTTAAATCCAACAGGCACCTTATTTATCAGAATGACATCAGATTTTGCAGTCCCCAAGCCCTATGAAGTGAATAAAGATGGTAGATCAGAGCTTCCAGACGTAACCGAAAGATATTTACTTTCAAAAAAAGAACCTTCAGGAGCAATGACTCGAAACAGACTCTATTTTGTGGAACCACTGAAAACAATCAATGTGAATGATGAAAGGAGAATGAGCACCATTGTACTCACTAAGAATGAGAGTATTGGACTGGATCTAGGATGGCTCGCACCAAATCAAAACCCAATGATGAAATAGATTAGTAGATTGTCACTATTTTCTCTTTCTTACCTGCAAAAGTAACCGTACCTCCTGCTTCCATACCCATAAGTTGTTGCCCTATAGGAGATGATGCAGAAATGGCAAATATGGTTTCAGAACCAAGTTCCACTTTCCCAATACCTACAGACAAGTACATTTTTTTCTTGTCCGTTTCTATGAGTGCACCTAACTGAGCAGAACCACACGGCTTATCACCATCTATTTGATTTAGAATATTCATGTCCCTAATAGCATGATTGATAGTTTGATTCAGCCTATCTAGTTCTTCTTGTCCCATAGCTCGAGCTGTTTCAAACTTGTTTCCTGCGGTACTATTCTCTTCTCCTATGATTGACTCCTGCACTTTATCTATGGCATTTTGGAGTTCTTCTATTTTTTCTTTCTGGTGCAGAACACAAGCTCCGTATATCTCAGACTTTTTCATAATTGTCTATCCGAATGTAATGATTTGTAACCTCAGTTGCAATATGTCTTGTTGGAATCGATAACATTTGTACCCAATGTTAGGTCTTATACAGAAATTATTTGGTCCAGGAGTGGATCTATCAGAAAAGATGAAAGAAGGAGCAATAGTTATAGATGTGAGAAGTCCTGGAGAATTTTCAGGAGGTCATGTGAAAGGAAGTAAAAATATTCCATTAGGTGATATCAGTGCCCGTATGGATAAGATTATAAAATGGAACAAACCCATTATTACCTGCTGTGCAAGTGGAATGCGAAGTGGTAGTGCAGCTACTATACTCAAAAGAAATGGTGTGGACGCTTATAACGGTGGACCTTGGCAGAAGGTAGATCGTTTATTGTAATGGTTGATTGGTTAATTCGTTAACTAATTAACTAATTATCGCGTAACTAAAAAATATGGCAAGTTTTAAAGATATAGTAAGTGAAAGTAAGCCTGTATTGGTAGACTTTCATGCTGAGTGGTGTGGTCCTTGTAAGATGATGCCACCGATTTTAGATCAGGTGAAAGATGAACTAGGAGATAATGTCAAAATCGTAAAGATTGACGTAGATAAAAATCAGGCTCTGGCAGATGCTTATGCCGTTCGTGGTGTACCTACGTTGATGATTTTTAAAGATGGAAAATTAGCTTGGCGTGAAAGTGGCGTAAGACAAGCTGCGGAGTTGGTTGGAATTTTGAGAGGTTAGATTTTTAGACCTCTGCGTTTTTAGAGGCGAGATGTTTGTCTTTAGATGCGAGATTTCTTCTCTTTGGGATGTAAGACATTTAATCTAAAGTATCGCATCTAAAAATTTCCATGTCTAAACATTTAAGGAAGATACTCCTTCTTAAAATTCGGTTTCCGTTTTTCTAAGAATGCATCTCGGCCTTCTTTGGCTTCATCTGTCATATAAGCTAGTCGAGTAGCTTCTCCTGCAAATACCTGTTGGCCTACCATACCATCATCGGTTAGGTTCATCGCAAATTTTAACATTTTGATGCTCGTTGGTGATTTCCCAAGCACCTCTTGAGCCCATTCGTATGCAGTATCTTCTAATTCTGCATGAGGAACTACTGCATTTACCATTCCCATCTCGAAGGCTTCTTGAGCAGAGTAGTTTCTTCCCAAGAAAAAGATTTCACGAGCTTTTTTCTGGCCTACCATTTTAGCTAGATAAGCGGAGCCATAGCCACCATCGAAACTAGTCACATCTGCATCTGTCTGCTTAAAGATAGCGTGCTCTTTGCTGGCGAGCGTCATATCACATACTACGTGTAGACTATGTCCTCCACCTACTGCCCATCCCGGCACTACGGCTATCACCACCTTAGGCATAAAGCGGATCAGGCGTTGCACGTCTAGTATGTTAAGTCTATGATAATTGTCTTCTCCGACATACCCTTGATGTCCACGAGCTTTTTGATCCCCTCCACTGCAAAATGAGTACACTCCATCTTTAGAACTTGGCCCTTCAGCACTTAATAGGACTACCCCTATAGTTAGATCTTCCTGGGCGTCGTGAAAAGCATCTAACAATTCGCTAGTGGTCTTAGGACGAAAGGCATTTCGTACATCAGGTCTGTTAAATGCTATGCGTGCTACTCCATCACACTTTTTATAGGTAATGTCTTCATATTCTTTGACGGTGGTCCAGTTTTGACTCATGTGGCGAAGATACAAATATGTGAAGTTATTACAGATGGTAAAATTGAGGCATGAGCAGTTTTTATTCTGTGAGAATTTAGGATAAAAAAAGTGCCGCTATTGAAAGTCAATAGCGGCACTTGTAAGAAGTTATGAAGCTCTATTGCTTGATAATTCGTGTTCTCATCAATTGATCATTAGAGTTCACCTCTAATATGTACATACCTGCAGTCGCATTCAATTCGAATTGATAATTGCTCGAAGGAACTCTTGCTTCTTCGAATATTACTTTTCCATTCAAGTCGTATACTTTGATAGATACACTAGTCAAATCTCCAAGAGAAATATTTACTACACCGTTAGTTGAGTTTGGATAAACATTTACTTCATTAAATATTCCACCAAATAAACTAGCCTTTGCAATAGATACACAACCCGAAGTATCTATACATCCATTCACCGTAATCTCAACAGCGTAAAAACTATTGTCAGTTGCTCGGTATACATTTTCAGTAGCACCTTCTACAATAGCAAAACCATTTGTACAATCTAACTACTGATACTGAGCTCCGCTTACTAAAGTAGCTTCTAATTCTGGGTCATTGTTTGTGATTGTCTTATCTACAGATCTTATTGTCAAGTCAAGTGATATAATAGAATCACAACCTTCTTGATTCGTCAATGTGAATGTAGCAGTGGTGTTCTCAGTCCAACTAAGTGTAGCTGAATCGCCCGTAATATTAGTTGTTGTAATAGCGTTTGGCTTCGCACAAGAATGTGTAGCTTCTACTGTAAATTCATCAATGGTAACACCATAACTCCAATCAGATGTTGCTTTGAAAGCTATGTAGTAATAGTTAGATCCATTAGGAAGATTTATAGTTCGTTCGATCCAAGTAGTTACGCTACTTGAGTAAGAAGCTAACAAGGTCCAGTTACCTGTAGCTGCTGTTTTGTAGTACAATGCAAGTGTGTCTTGATCAGATCCCCAAGCCTCTTGGGTGTGCCAGAATATAAATCTAGGACTTGTAAGTGACGTGATGTCCATAGCCGGAGTAATTAATTGTGTTTTGTTACCTCTTGAGCTGGTATAAAAAATTGCGTTTTTAGTTCCGGCATAAGCGAAGATAGTTTTGCTAGAAGTTCTCTGATTTCCATCTCTTGAAGTCCAGTTAGTAGTCCCATTTTGTTGGCTTTGTGTCCAACTCGCAGGTGGAAAAGTAGCTCCCTCAAATCCTTCGGAGAAAGGAAAAGAAGTAATTTGTGCATTTGCACTCCATACAAAAAGCGACAGGAATGCGAGTAAAATGATGTTTTTGGTGTTCATATTTTTGTTTAGTAATCTGCTCTGCTTAGAAGGGCGCAAATCCAATATTAAATTTTAATCGGTCACTACATGATGTGTCATCAGATAATAGTTTTTTGTCCTGTTTTGGTAACGGAGCATTTTACGGTAAGTTTCAGACATTCAGAATTTTGAAAAGCTACTTTTCAAATCTGTAATTTCTTACGCTATCTGCCTGGCTTAAGCATAGTTTGGGTTTTAAAATGCAAACGACTTTTGTACGAAATATCGAAGCATTCGTTCAGTTTTCAACTTTTCTTCAGAATTTTACCTACTCTTGGAATCAAGTTCAAATTTCCTTTGTCCAACTAATAATTTTATGAATCTAACTAAACTAACCTTATTCTTCACTTTTCTTTTTGTGTCTTTCATTTCTCTTGCACAAGACTTTGACGGCTATGCACTATATAACCTATCGAAAAGCAGTACTGCTTTTTTAATTGACAAAGATGGAGAAGTTGCAAAATCTTGGAATTGCAATAACAATGCGAATTATGCTCTATTCTTAAAGGGTAACGGAAACTTGATAAGACAAGGAGTGGTAAGCGGAGCTTTTCTGAGAGGTGCAGCTTATGGGGGAATAATAGAAGAATATGACAAAGATGAGAACGTAGTGTGGTCATTCACCTATTCTACTGCTGACCACCAGTCGCATCACGATTTTACTGTTTTACCAAATGGCAACGTGTTGCTCACTGCTTGGGAGGTTAAATCTGTAGCGGAATTAGCTGCGGCAGGTAAATCTACCACTTCTGAAAAGTGGCCCACACATTTTATAGAAGTGCAACAAGACGGTACAGGCGGTAAGATAGTGTGGGAGTGGCACTTATGGGATCACATGATACAAGACGTGGACGCTAACAAACCAAATTATGGAGTTGTCGCAGATCATCCTGAGCTTATGAATATCAATGTAGCTGGACAAACAAGCAGAAGAGATGGGGACTGGTTTCATGTGAATGGAATAGACTATAATGCAGAGTTAGACCAGATCGCATTTACCTCTCGCTTTATGAGTGAAATATTTATCATAGATCATAGCACTACTACAGCGGAAGCTGCTAGCCATACAGGTGGAAACTCTGGTAAGGGGGGCGACTTCTTATTTAGATATGGCAACCCATCTAACTATGGATCATCAACGGCTCAAGCTATTCCAGCTGCAGTTCACGATGTGCGTTGGATAGAAAATGATGGTAGACCAAACGGCGGATGGCTGCAATTCTTTAATAACGAAGGGGGCACTCAAGGAGGATCAACAGTAGATGCCATAAACCCAGAAAGAAACGGTTACAATTACACGTTCAGTAATGGTTCATATCTGCCTACTTCTCACCAGTGGAGACACGAATGTTTAGCTAGCTCCAGTGGGCAATCAGCTTCGGACAGATTATCCAATGGAAATGTTTTCGTAGCGGTATCAAAGCAGTATATGTATGAAGTAGATAGTAATGATAATCTAGTTTGGCAGTATAATGATGACCCTCCAAAAGGTTTTAGAAGAGAGTGTAATCATCCAGGAATAATTGCATTGTTGGATAATCCTTGTGATGTAGAAATAACCGGAGTAGAAGGTGTAGTTGCTATGTCCGTGAAAGTTTCTCCTAACCCTTCATATGGATCTATTTCTGTCTCAGGTTTGGAAACAGTTTTAGATTTTGTAATTCGTATTACAGATATGGTAGGTAAGGTTGTTTTGCAATCAAGGAATCAGACGGAACTATCACTAACAAATATTGAAAATGGACAATACGTTGTATCCGTTTTAACAGAGAAAAACATAGTTGCCAAATCGCTAATTTTAGCAAAGTAATCCTGTGAGAAAAATCGTTTTACTGTTAATAATCTTATGTGTATTTGCTGGGGTTAAAGCCCAAACATGGTTTCACAATTCTGCCCATATTTCTGAAGTCAAGCTCGTTTTTGAACAAGAGAATTGGGATTACTTTTTAGACAGTTTTTATGTAGATGGAGATGAGGAAAGGCTGTTAGCTGCTGCTTGGGTCGATGGAGTATACTATGATAGTATAGGAGTCAGATACAAGGGTTTTAGCTCTGTGAGTGTAGATCGTCAAAAAAATCCATTCAATATAAAGTTGGACTATGTAAATGATCAGAATCATTACGGAGTAGAAAAAATAAAACTGGGAAATGTGATTCAAGACCCATCCTTTGCACGAGAGATACTCTCGTATAAAATCGCAAGGAACTACATGCCTACTTCTTTGGCAAATTACTGCAAGGTATATATCAATGATGTTTTTTGGGGAGTATATACGAGTGTAGAGTCAGTAGATAAATCATTTCTTGCACAACACTTTGGCTCGTCTGACGGAGCCTTCATAAAGGGGAACCCGTCTACAGTAAATCTAAATGGTGGAAACAGTAACCTGAGCAATAATCCTGGGACTGACACTTCAGATTACTACGACTATTACGAGCTCAAGTCAGACGCCGGGTGGGCAGAATTCTACACTTTAATAGAAAAGCTCAACAACAATACCGGAGCAATAGAAGAAGTACTAAATGTAGATCACACACTGTGGATGCACGCTCTTAACTATACGCTAGTCAATTTTGATAGCTACATTGGATACGCCCAAAATTATTATCTGTATAAGGATGATAACGGACAGTTTAATCCAATACTTTGGGACCTGAATCAGTCTTTTGGCAGTTTTAGATTGACAGATGCTTCCGACTATTTTAGAGGTTTTACAGTAGAAGAAGCAAAGACAATGGACCCCTTGGCACATGTCAATAGTTTTTCAGTCCATCCCAGACCTTTAATTAAAAATGTAATAAATACTGACCAACGAGAAAGAATGTATTTAGCTCATATCAGAGCGATAGTACAAGAAAACTTCGCCAATGATTCTTATAAAACAGAACTTACCAAATTACAAGAATTGATTAAAGCAGATGTAACTGCAGACACTAATAAGTTTTATTCTACTCAAGATTTTTTTGATAACAAAACAAGCACAGTTCGAGACCTTGTAGAGTACCCAGGACTTACAGACCTAATGGATGCTCGAAGCACATATTTGTTGAATTACAAAGGAATATCACCCATAGGAGCTCCTTCTATAACAGAGCCAGAAAATGACAAATCGGAGAATAGCGTTCAGATAACTTCTGCCGTAGCAAATGCTACTGCTGTTTATTTATACTACAGAGATGAAGTTAGGGGATTGTTTTCTAGAATGGAAATGAAAGACGATGGACTATCTGGGGATGAGAAAGCCTCAGACGGTATACATACTGCAACTATTCCTACGTTTAGCAATACTGTTGATTATTACGTTTATGCAGAAAATGATTCTGCTGGTACTTTTTCTCCAAGTAATGCAGCCTATAATTTCTATGAAATAAGGGAAATAAAAAAACTTGTTATCAATGAGTTTTGTGCATCAAACAATACGATAAATACAGATGAAAATGGGCAGTTTGAAGATTGGATAGAAATCCATAATAATGGAGATACGACAATTGTCCTGTTGGGTTATTCATTATCGGATGATATTGATGATTTAGGACAATGGAGTTTTCCCGATGTGAGCATTTCTTCGGGTGAATATATGCTTATATGGGCAGACAAAGATGAAGAAGATGGGACTTTGCATACCAACTTTAAACTTTCGGCTGGTGGAGATGCGATATACCTTTCTTATGGACAAGAGATAAGAGACGAAGTGACCTTTGGCGGTCAGACTACTGATATCACCACAGGGCGATACCCGGACGGGACAGGGCCTTTTGTACTGATGGAACCTAGTCCAGAAGCCTTCAATTCTGGCAGACGATTGTCCGTAAAAAAGATGCTAGAATACGGAGTTTCAGTATTCCCTAATCCTGTCACAAATAGACTCTTTGTACAGTCTGAAATTGCAGGAGATATTGAAATCATAAATTCAAATGGTCAGGTACTCTTTAATGGAGTAGCAAACAAAGGAATAAATCAGTACGATATGACTATGCTCACATCAGGACTTTATTTCCTCATTTTACATAATGACCGAACAAGAATCACTAAAAAACTATTAAAAATATGAAAAAAACAGCTACTCTAATGTTGGCTTTATGTATCGCATTGGCATCATATGCTCAGACTTTTACTTCGTTCACAGATGCAGACGGCTTACCCAGCAATAATGTACTAAGTGTGGCGAGCGATGGAAATGGGTCTATATGGTTTGGTACACAAGACGGGATAGCCATATTTGATGGGAGTAATTGGGAAGTAATGAATACCACTACACACCCTGGACTAGCAGACAACCATGTTTCTTCTATTCTACTAGCAAATAACGGAGACGTGTGGATAGGCGGAGATTTTGGTGTAAGTAAATTTAACGGTACCGCTTGGACTACATACAAGACTGACGATGGACTCGGAAGCAACAGAATTACTAATCTTACAGAAGTGAGCAATGGTGATATCTGGATTAGTGATTTCAATGGAGCTTCACACTACGATGGCATAGCCTTCACGGCTTACAAAGCTGCGGACGGATTGCCTTTTGGAGGAGTGGAGGACATAGTAGAAACTAAAAATGGCGATATTATACTCGCTACAGGATTAGGAGGATTAGCAGTGTATGATGGGACCGATTTCACTCTAATTACAGAAAGTGAGAGCCTAGTAAGTAACAACACGACAGCACTTACAGTAGATGCGTCAGATAATGTATGGGTAGGAACTGCAGAAGGTGTTTCTGTATATTCAGACAAACTAGTTTGGCAGACCAATCATACTAGAATGTATATCATGCCACCACCAGACACACTGAATCCAGTAGAAGATATAGTGGTAGATACAAAAGGAAATATCTGGACAGGTATATATGTGGACTACCTAGTGAGTGTTGGCGGGGTAGCGATGTATGACGGAACGAGCTGGACTAGCTATGATCAAACAGATGGATTGGTAGGACCTACGGTGACTGCACTTGCAGTAGACGAGAGAGACAATATTTGGGTGGCTACGAGCAGCGGAGTGACCAGAATAGGTGAAGAAGGAGCAAGTGTAAACAATCTTACCAAAGAGAGATTGAAAGTATACCCTAATCCAAGTAGAAATGGCACCATTTATTTTGGTAAAACACTAAGTAAAGTAACAGTTTATGACATTACGGGTGCTGTGGTAATATCTGCTACAAATGCAGAAAGCATTTCTATAGATACCAAAGGATTGTACTTTGTAGAAAGTATGAGTGATGGGCTATTGAGTGTTGCCAGAGTGGTCGTGAATCAATAACTTCCCTCTACTATTTCCTTAACCGCTTCTGGAGTAACAGCCTTGTGCTCTCCCAGAGCAACCCAGCCGCGTTCGCGAAGGGTTTCACTTACTTTTTCTGCAGTACCTTCATATTGGTCTGTATAGTCAGATAGTCTAGTAGGTATATCTAATGAGTGAAAGAATGCTTCTGTTTTTTCGATAGCTGCTTTAGCTCGTTCCTCAAGAGTTCCTTCTGTGATGTTCCATACACGTTCTCCGTATTGAGCAAGCTTTTCTTTTTTATTATCCAAAAAGTGGTGATAGTGTCTCGGTGCAATTATCGCTAGAGTTCTAGCGTGATCTATTCCGTAAAGTGCTGTTAATTCATGACCTATAGCGTGTATTGCCCAATCTGTAGGAACTCCTTTTTGGAGAAGACCGTTTAGAGCCATAGTGCAGCACCACATAAAGTTTGATGCTGTTTTATAATCACTTGGATCTTCCATAAGTTTTGGAGCAGTAGTTATTAAACTACTCATAATACTTTCTGCAAATCGGTCTTGTAAGTCAGCACCTACAGGATAAGTCATGTATTGCTCCATCACATGAGTATAAGCATCTGTTATTCCATTGGCCAACTGCCGCTGTGGTATGCTAGCCACCACGCTAGGGTCTAGTATACTAAATTGAGGAAATAATCCGGGTCCACCCATACCGCGTTTTTCGCCAAGCTCTCGGCGAGATATTACTGATCCACTATTCATTTCTGTGCCAGTAGCTGGTAGAGTCAGTACCGTGCCAAATGGCATCCCTATTTCCGTTCTTTTACCTTTTGCTAAGATGTCCCAAGGTTCATCTCCTTCATAAAGAGCAGCAGAAGATAGGAACTTAGTTCCGTCTATCACAGATCCTCCACCTACAGCAATTAAGAAGTCTATCTGCTCAGACTTGATGATAGCTAGTGCATCCATCAACACTTCATACTCTGGATTAGCAGGTATGCCTCCGAACTCCGTGTAGTCAAAATCTTTCAGAGCGTCAGTTACTTGATGGTAAATGCCGTTTTTCTTAATACTTCCGCCACCATATAGCACAAGGATATTAGCTCCAGTAGGTATCTGATTTTTAAGTTTGGCTATTTCTCCTTTACCAAAAAGGATTTTAACGGGATTTTGTAGTTCGAAATTGAGCATAATTAGTCAACGGTTTAGTCGTATATTGGTTTACAAGAGAGGTTGGTTATTTGTTTTACTTTTTAAGTAAAGACACTTCTCGCTCTAAGGATGCTAATCTATTTTGGATGGAATTTGTATTTCCAGGATGGTAAGATGCGTTTAGCTGAGCATTTACCTTCCATATTCTTGCACAGTCATCTGTGTCTATTACTAGGACAAAGTTTGATTGTATTTTTTTGTATACAATGATTCTGAGTTAGAAGAACTACTCTTCACCCACTATAAAAGTGAGGCATAAACCCTGATATCTGCTTCAGAAGCCAATCTATTGAAGTACCAAGAGATAGCAGGTATGCTAACAGAGGAATCTCAAAAACGTTGGGATGCCATCAAGTCTACATTTGCGAAGAACAACAAATTTGTAGTAGCTAATGACAAAGAAGGTATGTCAAAAGTAATCGCTCAAATCACCTAATTCAATGAGCACGTAGAAGGGATAAAAGATTTATTGAATTTAGAGGAATAGTTTAGTCTTAATTACTTTAATATTTTAACATCTCCTTCACCACAAACCTCGAAAACATCTCTTCCGAATACCAGCCGTGTTTTTTGGTAAGGGCAATAGCCTTTTTGTGATGCTCATTTTTATATGCAAATTCCATCATGGCTTCTTGATTTTTCCATAAACTAAACGTGGCCATCTCCAAGAAAGGGACATCTCCTATACCTTTGGTGAATATAAGTCCCGGATTGTCCCACAAGGCCTTATGAGATTTTGGAACGTA
>ENA-UZXB01009950-UZXB01009950.1-metagenome-genome-assembly--contig:-Day-2-1m-contig-9950_pt1 | contig 11411 bp, 9 predicted proteins | sample MGYA00260339_ERZ794899 | MGnify/ENA metagenome assembly ERZ794899 | reverse complement strand
AGCGAAATATTTGGCGAGCACGAATGCAAGAAATAGCCCGAAAAGTGGGTGTCGTGCAGATGCGACTCGTCGTCTATCTGCAGAGTGTGTTGACGAATATCAGTGACGACCTCACCCGCCATGGCAGCAACAATTTCGCCACGCTTGAACGATCGAAGTGAGATAACGCCGAAACCATTTGTGTCGTCCTTGCGGATCACACGGAAGTCTGTGTCTTTTGGGTAAAGGGGATTGTCCCCAAAGCTAGCAGGATAAAGCATCGTTAATCTTCTCCAAATAACGACCGGTCGCGGACAATGGAAGCCTGTCTATTTTACTAGGCGACTTATGCCGAGAACCCAAATCATGTGGATAGTCCACATTGCCAAAACAAATGTCTGAAAGTTACGTAGACACTTATCCCAAGAACAGCGCGCTGAGTTCGGTGCGTGCTAGCACGACCACGTGTTTCAACGCGCGCTTTATACTGCCTATGTGGCATCTTCTACAAGAATTTTCTTACCAATTTGAAAAGTATTTTTGAGGGAGAAGCGGCGGAAAGTTTGTGGTCTAAGATTCACACAGGGGGGTGTCTGTCCTGCCTATTCGGCTACAGGAACACGGGGGGAGGAGAAGTCATTCGAGTTCTAACAATAAGAGGTGAGAATTCAGCGCCTGTGAGTAGCGCCATCTTGCAACTGCTCTAGCCGAAGTTCGCAATCGCCCGCAGACGTCGACACATACAGACTGCCTTCGCTTACCGTTATCGAAAACTCCATTGTGCGCTCGACGGTTTTCGCGAGTGCCTGCACGCCCGCCCAATCGAAGCGGAAGACACTGATCGGTAGTTTGGCGATGTCGGATGACGACAGTTCCCACCAGGTCGGCGATTTAGAATTGAAACTGTAAAGGCGGACATCCGGCGCGAGGCGCGACACCTTTTTAATACGCTCGATTGTTGGCTCACCGACATCGATCCACAGTGAAAGCGCACCGTCGAGCGAATGCGCCCAGAGGTCGGCCTCTTCGGTGTCGCTTAGGCTTTTACACAGCTCAAGCCCATCACAGACGTTGAGGCTGTAAGCAAGCACGCGCACCATCATTCGTTCGAGCGTCTCGGACGGATGACAGGCGACTGTTAGGCTCAGGTTTTCATAGACCTCTCGGTCAAGGTCGGTGAGGGCTAACTTCATTTTGTAGATCGTTGGTTTAAGAGCCATACCGCTACTTTCTCATCGCACCTTTCAACAGATCGCCAAGGGTGCCGGTCTTTACCGGCGTGCTCGTGCGCTGCTGGGGCTGCTGTCGACTGTTGTTGCGTGCGCCGTCATTACGGCCACGATTGGCAGACTCGGCTTGGCGTGTTGCGGGGTCGTCATCGAGCCGCATCGATAATCCGATTCGTTGCCTCTTTACGTCAACCTCCATCACTTTCACCTTGACCACGTCGCCGGTCTTAACTACCGCGTGGGGGTCTTTCACAAAATTGTGGGAGAGTGCGGATATATGTACCAGTCCATCTTGGTGTACGCCGATATCGACGAAAGCGCCAAAATTAGTCACGTTGGTGATAACGCCCTCGAGCGTCATTCCCTCTTCGAGGTCGGAGACTTTTTCGACACCCTCTTTGAAGTCTGCCGTTTTGAATTCTGGCCGCGGATCTCGCCCCGGCTTTTCGAGCTCGGCAAGAATGTCGGTCACAGTCGGCAAACCGAAACGCTCATCGACAAAGGCTTTCGCATCGAGCGATTTTAAATAGCTCGCATTGCCGATCAGATCGTTCACCGATTTTTTCCCCGCCGCGCCGATTTTTTCGACAACCGAATAGGATTCGGGGTGCACCGCTGAGGCGTCGAGCGGATTGTCCCCATCAACTATTCGCAGGAAGCCTGCGGCCTGTTCGAAGCTTTTTTCGCCAAACCGTGGCACCGCTTTTAAGTCAGCGCGCGTCTTAAAGGCGCCATTGCTGTTGCGGTAGGCAACGATGTTGGTGGCGATCGAGGCGCTTAATCCGGCGACGCGGCGCAAGAGAGGCGCTGAGGCCATATTCACATCCACGCCCACGGCGTTTACACAGTCTTCGACAACGGCGTCGAGCGAATGACCCAATTTAATCTGACTGACGTCATGCTGATACTGGCCCACGCCGATCGACTTCGGTTCGATCTTTACCAATTCGGCAAGCGGGTCTTGAAGGCGTCGCGCAATCGAGATCGCGCCGCGTACGGTAACATCTAAGTCCGGAAATTCTTCGCGTGCGGTATCGCTCGCCGAATACACCGAAGCGCCCGCCTCGCTGACCATCGCTTTTTGTGCGCGCAGTTCGGGATGCCTTTTTAACAAGTCACTCGCCAGCTTGTCGGTTTCTCGCGACGCCGTGCCATTACCGATCGCGATAAGTTCGACCTTATGTTTTGAGCAAAGCGCAGCGAGCACGGCAATCGACTGGTCCCATTGGTTTTTGGGCGCGTGGGGATAGATCGCCGTGTCTTCTAAATATTGACCGGTCGCATCGACAAGCGAGACTTTAACACCGGTGCGGAGACCAGGATCGAGTCCCATAGTGACCTTGCTGCCGGCCGGCGAGGCGAGAAGGATTGCTTTCATGTTTTCGGCGAACACCCGAATAGCCTCTTCCTCTGCGCTATCGCGAAGCTGCCCGAGAAGGTCGAGCTCTAAACGCGTCAGGAGTTTTATTTTCCATGTCCACTTCACCACTTCGGCCAGCCAACGATCCGCCGCCCTGCCCTCGTCGGCGATGCCAAAGGTGCGAGCGATCATCAGTTCGGCGCGCTCGGGAACAATGTCAGCACGCGTGTTATCGGCATTCGCTACCGCTGCGGGTGTGGCGATAGCCGAATGTAGGAAGGCTTCTTTGCGGCCGCGGAATACGGCGAGTGCGCGATGCGAGGGCACCCGTTTGAGCGGCTCATCGTAGTCGAAATAATCGCGAAATTTCGCCGCGTCGTTCTCTTTTCCTTCGACAACTCTAGACTGCAGCACGCCCTCTTCCCAGAGATAGTTACGCAGACTGCCGCTCAGCTCTGGATGCTCGGCGAAGCGCTCCATAAGAATTTGTTTCGCGCCATCGAGCACAGCCTTGGCGTCAGTAAACCCTGCTTCGGTATCGACAAACGCAGCCGCTTCATGCTCGGGTTCGAGCGTTGGATTCTCTAGTAGTTTGTCTGCGAGTGGCTCGATGCCCGCCTCGATCGCGATCATCGCTTTCGTGCGGCGCTTCTTTTTGTAGGGCAGGTATAGGTCTTCGAGAATTGACTTCGTCTCAGCCGCATTGATTTTCTTTTCGAGTTCGGGCGTCAGCTTGTCCTGCTCAGCAATGCTTGCCACGATGGCCTGTTTACGCTCCTGAAGTTCGCGCAAATAGCGCAGGCGTACTTCGAGGTCTCGCAGCTGCAGGTCGTCGAGCCCGCCTGTCGCTTCTTTGCGGTAACGTGAAATAAAGGGAACGGTAGAGCCTTCGTCAAGCAGAGCGATCGATGCCGCAACCTGCTGCACCATGACGCCGAGTTCCTCGGCGATCTTGTTGTTAATATCCATTTACGCGGGGGTTCCTGCTGCTATCCAATTTGCACTGAGAAAGGGTTTGGTGGTTACGCGCTCGCGTCGGCGCCCTGCTCGAGCCCACCGAAGGCGGCGATAAAATCTTTTAAGAAGTCTGTGAGCTGCAGGGTCATCACCGCAAACTCCTGATCGAATTTTTCAGCGGCAGTTTCCGCGTCGCCCTGATCGCGCTCTTCATTCATGCCCACAAATTTAACGCGCTTCACGGACAGGTCCTCGGACAAGACGCAGCTAACGACGCTATTCCATGTCACGCCCAAACTTTTAACCTGTTTGCCCGCACCAAGGTGTGCCTGAATCTCCTCGCTGAATAAGTCTTGTCCTTTACAGCGCACGACATTGCCGCCGTCGATAGGATTGAACAGCTCGCATTCTTCATCGATCACAAAATTATCGCTGCCGTGCTGTTCGCGCAGCCAGCGCGTCATCACGTCTGCCGGCGCGCGATTGGTCGAAGGGATCTCAACCGGCAACGACCCGAGTGTATCGCGCAGGAGAGTAATCAGCTCTTCGGCCTTCGGCGCACTGCTCGAATTTACTATCAGCATATTATCGGCAAGCGACAGATAGGCGAAGGTTTGCTGATTGCGCGTGAAGGCGCGCGGCAAGAGAGTGACGAAAACATCGTCGCGTATCTGGCGCTTTTCTTTGCGGTAAATTTTGCGCCCCTGCCGTTCTTCTAGCTCAGCAACCTTCTCCTCAGTCGCCTCGTTTACCACGGCCGCGGGAAGAAGGCGCTCTTGTTTTTGTGAGCAGAGCATCAAATAAGGGCCCTGCACATGGCTTAACATTTCGCCTTCGCGCCCTAAAGGGCTTACCCAACCTAGCCGCGCCTTCTCCATAGAACCACAGGGTTCGAATAGCTTGTCGGCGAGCGCCGTTTCGATCTCTTCGAACGATTGAGCGAGAGGTTTGGCAAAAGTATAGACGCGAAGGTTCTTAAACCACATAAGGTGAATTCCAATTGATCGGCGGGGTCGGGATTATGCAATAGGCTGAGGGGTTAATCCACAAACCAAGGTTCGAACTTGGCTCATGGACACGCCACCGGTTTGCTTTTATTCTGCAAGTATAGACGGACGTCGTCGTTAGGCCAGTTGCCGTCGTTTTATGCCATTTGGGTTCTTGCCCTACCGCATACACTCAGCCTAAGCCTTAGATTCGCTTCAGGCGAATCACACCACCGACTTATCGAATTAGGAATGAAATCAATGCCTTTATGTTACTCATCGATTGCTAGAAAAACTCAGCGATACGGTGTGCGCCTCGTGCTACTCAGCCTCTTAGCCGCGCTAAGTTTAGCGGCCTGTGCGCCCGCAGATACGCCTGCAACGGTTGCAGCGCCCGCGCCGGTTGCGTCGATGAACCAGGCAAACGAATCACAGCGGCTCACTGAATGGCTCGATGCCGAATACGCCCAAGAACTCGATTTCTCGCCGCTCGCGAAGACGCGTCTGGGCGACAAAAGCGCCCATGGCGAACTCGACGATGTTTCCGAAGCTGCTAGCGATGCGCAGCTTGAGTGGCGCAGAGACTCGGTTGCGCGTCTTCGCAGCGAGTTTGATTACGTACAGTTAAACGACGAGTCGAAACGCTCTTTCGATCTTTGGGTGTATCAACTCACTCAGGCCGAAGAATCGATTCCGTTCCGCCGCCACGGGTTTATCTTCGGTCGCAATGGCCCCCAAGCGTCTCTGCCCAATAGCCTCATCAACTATCAGGTCGTCGATACAGAGCAGGACGCACTCGACTATGTCTCCCGACTAGAGCAGAGCGGCCGCTACCTGCTGCAATACCTCGCGCGCACACAGCTCGCCGCGCAAGACGGTGTGCGCGCCCCATTCTTCGACTATCAGCAGGCACTGAGCGAAATCGAGAGAATCACGAGCGGCGAGCCTTTCGATTCGATGGGTAGCTCAGCTCTGTGGGACGACGTAACCACTAAATTTAACGCGCTCGTTGCGGCGGGCACGATAGACCAATCGCGAGCCGACGCGCTTCTTGAGCAGGCGCGCACGGCGATTCTTGACACGATGCAACCTGCTTATGAACAGATTAGTGCATGGCTTGCTGCCGATCTTGAGAATGTCTCGGACAGTGCCCAAGGCGCTTGGTCGTTGCCCGATGGCGAGGCATATTATCAGCAGCGCCTCGAGCGTATGACCACCCTGCCACTAACAGCCGATGAGATTTTCGACACTGGTATCAGCGAAGTTGCGCGCATTCAGGCCGAGATGGAAGAGATCAAAGCGCGTGTCGGCTTTGAAGGATCGCTGCAGGACTTCTTCACCTTCATTCGCAACGATGACCGCTTTTATCACCCCAACACCGATGAAGGCCGAGCTGCCTATATTGCCGACGCCGACGCAATCCTTGCCGCTACCTACGAAAAACTGCCCGAGTTCTTTGGCATTTTGCCTAAGGCGGGCCTGCAGGTGCGCCGCGTAGAGCCGTTCCGCGAGCAAGACGGAGGCGCTGCACACTATGCACGCGGAACCAAAGATGGCTCACGCCCAGGCACTTTTTATGCCCACCTGTCGGACATGCGCGCAGCGTCGAAGCACCGCTTAGAGAATCTTGCCTATCACGAAGGCGTGCCGGGGCATCACATGCAAATCTCGATTCAGCAAGAGCTCGAGGGTCTACCCGCCTTCCGCGCCAATAAAGGCTACACCGCTTATAGCGAAGGTTGGGGGCTTTATGCCGAAGGGCTTGGCAAAGAGATGGGCGGATACGAAGACCCGTATGCAGATTTCGGACGCCTGTCAGGCGAGATCTGGCGCGCGGTGCGTTTGGTCGTCGATACGGGCATTCACGCGAAGCGCTGGACTCAAGACGAGGCGGTGCAATACGCGCTAGAAAATTCGCCGCGCCCCGAGCCCTCGGTTCGCTCGGAGATACGCCGTTACTTTAATAATCCAGGGCAGGCGACCGCTTATAAGATCGGCATGTTGCGCATCCAAGCGATTCGCGCCAAGGCCGAGGCGGCCTTGGGCGATAACTTTGATATCCGCGACTTTCATGACCAAGTCTTAGGCTCCGGTCAGCTGCCTATGAGCATGCTCGAAGCCAAGATCGATGCGTGGATAGAGGCTACGCGCTAGCCTGCAATCCGCCGTGCTGAAGCGCCTCGGCAGGCTCTACATAACTGAGCCCCTGCGCTTCGGCGACCGCTGGCACAGTCAGCACGCCACGGTAAACGTTGAGGCCATTGAGGAGATGAGCATCGCTACGCATGGCTTCCTCCGCGCCTTTTTTAGCGAGACTCATGACGAAGGGCAGTGTCGCGTTGGTTAACGCGAACGTCGACGTACGCGCTACGCCACCGGGCATGTTCGCCACACAGTAGTGAATGATTCCGTCGACCACATAGGTGGGATCCTGATGTGTCGTCGCGCGGCTCGTTTCGAAACAGCCGCCTTGGTCGATGGCCACATCCACTAGCACCGAGCCAGGCTTCATTAGGCTGAGCATTTCGCGAGTCACCAGCTTCGGCGCGGACGCGCCCGGAATCAGCACCGCGCCGATCACTGCGTCGGCCGATTTAAGCTGCGTCTCGATAGCGTCGGTAGTCGAATAGAGCGTTTTGATACGCCCATCGAACAGTTCATCGATCTGGCGAAGTCGCGGTAATGAGCGATCGAGTAGGATGACATCGGCGCCGAGGCCCAGCGCCATCCGCGCCGCATTCAGGCCAACCACGCCGCCGCCAAGAACAACTACCTTGCCCGCCTCGACACCTGGCACGCCTCCAAGAAGCACGCCGCTGCCGCCTTTAGATTTCTCGAGGCATAGCGCCGCTTCTTGTATCGACATCCTGCCAGCTACCTCGCTCATTGGCGCGAGTAGCGGCAANNGAATTGTTGTGGCCGGTTACCGTTTCGTAAGCGATACAAGTCGCACCCGAGGCGAGCAGCAATTTGGTCTGCTCGGGGTCTGGGGCAAGGTGCAGGTAGGTGAACAGTGTTTGGTTAGGCCGAAGCTGTTTGCACTCGCTCGGCTGCGGCTCTTTTACCTTCACGATTAATTCGGCGCGCTCGAATATCTCGGCTGCACTAACGACAACCTCAGCACCCGCGTCGGCATACTGCTCGTCGGTGAGGCCGATAGCGGTGCCGCCCTGAGTCTCGACAAGCACCTGATGTCCGGCGCCAACCAGCTCGCGCACACCTGCTGGTGTAAGACCGATGCGGTATTCGTGGTTCTTAATCTCTTTTGGGACGCCTATTAACATTGTCGCTCTCCTCGCTTCTCGTTATCAGTGCTTGTTCTTGGTAATCGTTCTAAGTACTCGTGCTCGGTGCTCGTTCTGGATGCTGCCACGCTATTTGCCTAACCGCGTTAATTGAGCGCAGTATAGTCGCGGATTAGAGATTGTGATTGGCGAATACTCTTTCATAGTCGATCAAAAATGAGATAAAGTCTATTTTGAATGCAATTTATTAGTTGAATCATCTGGCATATGAAAATGAAGCAGCCCAAAAGCCTGTCAAGAATCGATAGAAAAATACTCAGAGAGCTGCAATCTAACGGCCGCATGAGCTATGCCGAGCTTGCCCGCAGGGTAGGTCTTACCACTACCCCGTGCATGGAGCGGGTGAAGAGAATGGAGCGCGACGGCGTGATCCGCGGCTATAGCGCAATACTCAATCCAGCAGAGCTGGAAGCGGGACTGGTGGTTTTTGTGCAGATTCGCCTCTCGCGCAAGTCCCCAGATATTTTCGCCGAGTTCACCGAAGCGGCGCTGACACTCGAGTCGGTGCAAGAATGCCACCTCGTGTCGGGCAATTTCGACTACCTAATCAAGGCGCGGGTCGCCAATATGGGTGCGTATCGCGAACTGCTCGGCGACACCTTACTCACACTGCCCGGCGTGCAAGAGTCGACGAGCTACGTGGTGATGGAACAGGTTAAAGAGACTCTGAAAATTCCCGTGCCGAGTTAGGCTCTAGCGCGGGGGGTCGACTCTGTCGCTTACCGACGTGTTTACTCGATACCAGCCTGCTATGGCGTAGCGGTCGCGAACGGCGGGCAACACCTCGTGGGGAAAGTCTTCGCTCAGAAAAAGGACTAACGTACCCATGAGCGGGGTGACCTTGGTCTCTGCGGGCAATCCCGCAGCAAGTCGCATCGGTGCATCGACTGGCTCGGCGGCTGCGTCTGATGGATAAAGCACAAGTTCGCCGCCATCGTCCGCAGTCCAGCCCGGATTGAGGTAGAGCACCAGCGAGAGCACACGGTTCGCCTCGCCCTTGAAGGCATCTTTGTGGCGTTTGTAATAGTCGCCGGGACCATAGAGAGAGAAATGGCTTTCGAACGAGAACAAACCGAGTAACAGATGCCTATTAAGGTATGTTTGCAGTGACTTCGCCCAAACGAGCCAATCTCGCCCGGCCTCCGAATCGCCTTCTATCCAGCAGATCTCGTCGGTGCGCACAAACTTGCTGCGGGTGAAGCGCTTACCGCGCCCGATACCGGCGGCGGAGAACTTTTCATCGTTAATAGACACGACATGGTCACTCAACGCACTGACCAGCGGCATTGGCACCGCAGCAGGGTTAATGCTGAAGCCTTGTTCGGTGATCTCCTTAGCGATTTTGGCGAATAGCACGCTGTCGTCATAGTGATCACTGATGAAGGGCTTTGCTACCTGTCTGACCATGGACCGGACTCGAGTGTTGATGCCGTGATTATCGCGCTGTTCTAGGATCCTGCAACAACAATCTTCATCCTTTATCGCGGCCAGACAAGCAATGGGGACTATTGGGAATCAAGGACATCTAAGACTTAGCGAGACCAAAGGCTAAACGCTGCACAAAAAAAACCCGCCGAGCGAGACGCTGGCGGGTTTAAAAAAATACTGAAAACTAGGTTGGTGCACATCGATGCGGTGAGAGAGGGAGAGAATCTCCTCACACATCGGAATGCGTTTTCAAGTATGTGCGAATAACGTTGCAACTGGCGTACCAAGTTCACTTTTTGGAGGAAAATAGTTGAATTTTTCTACTTCTAGCCTGAAAACCCGCTATTTCTCTCGCGTCTTGAATCCAATCACACAAGAAAATGCCTAACACACGCCGCTCCCCGCAAACTGCGACGCTGCTTATCACGCACCATCACCCTGCGATTAGGCATTCACACGCACCAATTTAGCTCAGACTCACGCGAGAATTTTCTGCAACTGCGCGAACGCCGACTGCATGCCCTGCTCTATTGCCGGGGCATATTCATCGGGGGCTATCTCTGTCTCCCAAACGAAATGACAGCCCTTGCCTGCCTCGGTAATGTGTATTTTGGCGAGATGATGCTCTAACACCGAGCGGGCTTTGATAACAGAATAATGGAGCTTCCGCTGCTCGGCATCGAGCAATATAATTCGCTCCTGAACCTCGCCTAACCCAGCCATGTCGAAGCTGCGCACGTCGCCACTTAGCGTGATTTTCTCGATTGCCGGCACCCAGTCGCAGCGCGTTACGTCGGCGAAGATCGCCCATACTTCTTCTGCCGACTGGTTGAAATGTTGCTCTATCTTAATTTTCTTCATTGCTCTCTCCGTAGCTTTTCCGTAGCTTTTGAAATAAACCAATCTAGTTCGATCTATATACTATTTTTATAGTAAATACTCACTTACCTTTTAGCTTTCTGTATAAAGAACGCTCACTCACTCCCAACGCTTCCGCGGCCGCCGCCTTATTGCCATCTTGCGCGGCAAGTATGGCCTCGATATAGCGCCGCTCAAGGTCTTTTAGCGACGGCCATTCACCACCTTGCTGACTAGAAATTAACTCGTCGAGCAGTCCTTCATGTGGCGCCTCGACCGGAGTATCGTTACCCGTTAAACGCTGATCGCCCTTCGACCCCGCAATAAGATTATCCTCCTCGAAACACATTTCGATAACCCGGCTATCGATGACATTGGTGTCAGCAAGCACGATTGCGCGATAGAGCAGATTTCTCAATTCGCGGATATTACCGCGAAATCGATAAGCCGCGAGTGTCCGAATAGCCGAGCTGGTAAGGTGGTATTTGTCGCCGCCTGCGAACCGCGAGAGTATCGCTTTACTCAGCGCCGGCAAGTCGTCGAGACGATCAGCCAACGAAGGAATGGCAATGGGAAAGACATTGATCCGATAGAACAAGTCGTTGCGAAAACCGCCCTCATTAACCATCGCCAGCAGGTTTTTATGGGTCGCACAGATTAGCCGAAAGTTCGATGTTTTAACCTCGCCGCTGCCGACCGGACGAAAAGTCCCAGTCTCGAACAGGCGCAATAGTTTTACCTGCATGCCTAGGGGAATATCACCTAATTCGTCGAGGAACAGTGTGCCGCCGTGGGCGAGTTCAACCAGGCCTTTTTTATTGTTCTGAGCACCGGTAAAGGCCCCCTTCACATGCCCGAAGAGCTCGCTTTCGAAAAGGGAATCCGACAACCCAGCACATTCGAGGGTTACCATCGGCTTGGCGCTCCGTTTGCTTGCCATATGAATCGCACGAGCAGCAAGCTCCTTGCCTGTTCCCGATTCGCCCGATAGCAACACAGAGGCATCTGTCGCACCGACACGCGCGATCTTAGCGAGCATCTTCTCGAAAGGTGGGCTCGATCCAACCAGTTCCTGCGTAGACACCTCACCGCTGGCAAGCGGGACAGGCCGCAAAAGCTCTACAAAATAGGCGAGGTCGCCTTCGGCATCGTGAATCGGCAGCATCTCGACATCAACATGCTCGCGCCCTCGCGGGGTCTGGTGAATATGGAGCACCCGCTCTTTATGCCCCGACGCCACCGCAGCGCCAAGCGGGCAATCTTCGCCTGACTGGTCGCAGGGTTTGGAGTAACCGTGCGACACCTCATA
>ENA-UZXB01005175-UZXB01005175.1-metagenome-genome-assembly--contig:-Day-2-1m-contig-5175_pt1 | contig 11447 bp, 11 predicted proteins | sample MGYA00260339_ERZ794899 | MGnify/ENA metagenome assembly ERZ794899 | reverse complement strand
ACAAGTGTGAACACAAGTACACAAAGAGTAACACAATAGAACACAGAAACAAAAGTGGTAAGTGCCCTGAGTGTGGTAGTGAAGATACTAAGAAGATTATGTCCACACCTAAGTTTAAGACTTGTGGTAATGGACACAGAGGAGAGATGAAGTGATAGTATTTCCAATAGCTCCTGTAGTAGCAAGTAGAGCAAGGGTAACTAGGTGGTCTACCTACTTTCCTAAGAGGTATCAAACCTTTAGAGATACGTTCAAAGAACTACTTGAAGATTATGATGTAGTACCAACTGATAAGCTACTACATATTACATTAACATTCCACGTTCAGATAGCTAAGAGCTGGTCAAAGAAGAAGACACTAGAATATGATGGTAAGTATTGTGATAATAATGCAGACATAGATAATTATACTAAGGCTGCGCTAGATTCACTTGAAGGTAAGTACTATAATAATGACAATCAGATTATTATTTTAGAAGCTAAGAAACTGTGGGCTTCTGAGGGCTGTATAGAATTTAAAATGGAGGAATTAAAATGACGCAACAAGAACTATTAGATGTACTTAACAACGAGCATAGCCTGGGGCTAGAAGATACTGATAAAGATAAGTTCTGTAGATGGGATGCGTACTCAGATAAGTACCTAGCCGAACTGAAGTGTAGACGTGCACACTACAATACACAAATGATTGAGTATGATAAGCTTGATTGTGTTAAGGCTGAAGCAGATAAGACAGACAAAGAGTTTCTTTATTGTGTATCTACGCCTAAAGGAGTGTATGTATTTAACATTAGTAAGTTATGTAAGGATAACTATAACTTTAATTGGGAGGATAAACGACTGCCTTCTAAGACTGACTTTGCAGGTTCTTACTACAAGAGCAAGAAGGTAGGTTATATAGATGTTAACTCTTGCGTGCTAAGCCTTCAGGGATAACGTATTCAGTATCATTAACTTTGTATTTATCCAAGCCTTTCTTAGGTACATCAATGTGTGTTATCTTAGCATCCTTACCATAAGTCTCTCTAAAATAATCAGCATAGTTATAATCAGGCGTATAGTATTCACCCTTTAATCCTTTAGGGTTGAATCCTGTACCATTGAAAGCGTCGGCATCCCATACATCTGAGAACTTAACAGTAGGGCTAGAAGCACGGTAGAGACGTATAGTGTCTTCATCAGTAGTCTTAGCCATCTCTCTTTCAAGCTTCATCCCAAGACCGGGATTCTTAATCTTATTTGTATCACTGTAACCAGGTACAATACTAGTTGGACACCCCATTACTTCTCCTCCTCATCAAATAACACTTCACCAGGTATACCCATAGAACTGATAATGGCATCCATACCCCATTCATTTAAGTTAGCACTTGCGTCAGGGAAACCCCCGCCATCTTCTTCTAGGAAAGGGTTGATAAGTTCAGAGTGTGTCTTGTTGATAGCACCATCAAGGGCAGGACCTAGTAGGGTAGTAGTGAAGTCACCATACTTACCACCAGCAATCATACCAAGTGGACCAAACAAACCAGCAGTATTACCAAGGTCAACCCAGCTGAGGTCTTTGTCTTGTCCTCTAATAGATTGCTTAAGTTGTTCACCAATATAAGCAACAGCCATAGCAGATGCAATAGCACCTACAACCGACATAGCTAGACCGAAGTCTGGGCTACACTGATTAGGCTTAAGTTTTCTTAATAACCTCTTAACAACCGTATTACCAAATACAATAGGGAATGTCTTAAGTTGTGCAATAGTAGCTAAGCTTGGGTCTGACATCCACATAGGCTTGTTAGTAGCAACAGGATTAATCACAATATCATTAACAATCTTGTACACATAAGGGTGTAGCACACTACGTACATCTGTGACAGTACCATTATCTTTAGTGAACTTTGTGTTAAGGTAATTGTCATCAGCCATATTAATATTGATGTTACCATCTGCATCTTTAGATAGAGAAGCTAGCTGTTTAAATTCATCCAAAGAGATACCCATCTCCTTCAACTCGTTCATCATACGCCTCTTATCCATAGGGTCTAAGCTGTCAGTAACCAAAGCCTTAGCCCTTCTGTTCATCATAGACATACCAGCAAGGGCAGCCCAGTTTCTATTGAAGTTTGTCCACTGTGTAAGGAACGCACCAAACGGAGAACGGAAGTACATACTAAGGACAGCATTCCTATCAGTAGCAAACATCTGGTCTAGTCTCTCATTCATTGCAGGATTAAGGTTGAATCCTAAGTTAGCTAATACTTTATTACCTTCAGTGTAATCCATATTCTTACCAGAGATACCTTGCTTAACACCCTGTGTTGTGTACTTAAAGGCTTGTGGTAATGTGGCTAACATATTACTAAACCCAGCACGCTCAGCAATCCATACTAATTCAGGTAGTGACGATAGTGTAGCAAATCCTAAGTGGGTAATAGCACCAACAGTAGTTAATGCCTTAGACGCTAGTCTCCACTGTGCTTCACCAGGAGATACATCTCTCCTGTAAACACCGTGCACAGCATCATACATATCCCACACCCTATCTACTTCTGCTCCAGTGATGTCGGTGTTATTAACTAAGTCTGAAAGTGTCTTCTGTAATTCATCAGCATTCTTAGAACCAAATGTCTCAGCGGACGCAACACGAGTAGCCGCCTTAGATGCATACTGTTCAAGAACCTTATTAATATCACGTTCTCTAAAGGCCTTGTCTAAGTTCTCCCATTCTTTACTTCTTGACTTCTCAAAGTTCTCTTGACCTTTACCTTTACGGTCTTTCTTGTCCCCTCTTCTAATGTCCTGTGAGGTTGCAGCAAAAGGGTCACGCCCTTGGATGATGTCATCAGCAATAATCTCAGCTCTACGTCTAGTGCCTTCTGCATCATTGGGCTGGTAGATAAAGTTGTCTTTGTTTCCTTTAGCCTTATCATATGCTATCTTAGATGACGCAACAAGGCTCTGGATAAAGCCATTCTTATCTGCAGTAACTGAGTCTTGACTGAGTGGTCTAGTTAAATAGTTCTCAACAAAGCCTGAGCCTGTCTTAGTCTGTAAATCACCACCTATAATATTAAGGGTATCAGCAATCTTCTTTAAGTCTTGTGTCTTAATAAGGTCAGGACGTGAGCCAATAAGACTTCTGTTCTCCAATGCGTTAGCAATATGTTCATTTAGTTCATCACTAAGTCTAGGTGCAGTAAGTTGACCTCTACGTTTCTTTGTATACCTATTAAGAATCTCATTAATGTCCTTGTAGTATTGACCGTGATACTTATCCTTACGTTGAAGGAAGTTCTGACCACCTTCTAATCCAGTCTCTTGTGAATAAGAGCCTGTAGGTACAAACTTCTGGATAATTCTATTAAGTAGAGAGTAGCCTTCACCTGTGGTTTGTCTATCTCTAGCCTTAACTAATTCTGTTGTAGGTCTGAATGCTGCAATATCAGCAAACTTCTCGCCTAACTTCTTTACATCTAATCCAGTACTCTGCTCAATCTTCTTAGCACCCTTAGAAAGAATTGACTCAGCACTCTCTGGAATTGTAATTAAGTTGGCAGTTTCTTTCTTGCCTTCTGTTTCATATAGGCCAGCAACACGTTGTTTCTCTTTTACATTCTCACGCTGTGCTTGTCTTCTTGCGGCAGCAATATCTCTATTAACAGCGGTGCCTTCTAACGCAGCACCTGGTGTTGACAATATACCAGCAGTAGGACCAGCAACAGCAGCCTCCTCACCAATAGACTGTAGACCTTCTGTAGTAGCCAGATACCCTGGGTCTTTAGATGTACCAATTTGTAATGACTTCTGTGCAGCTTCAGTTAATGCTTCTTGAGATAGCTTAGCACCAACATACTTACCACCTTTACGTAGTGAAGTACCTAGGCTGTCTCTTGCAGCATTCATTCGTTTGATAAGAGATTTACGTGCAGTCTCTACACCCCCCTTGCCACCCATCTTCTTGACTACATCCTTTGCCATCTTGCCTGGCACTAATCTATCAAGGGCAACAACACCACCAGAGACAATACCAGCCCAGACTTTCTCATCGTCTGTTAGTGGTCTTCCTGCTCTCTCTTCGTGTTCTTGTAATGTGTCTGCAAAGTTAGCGTTATACTGTGTAGCAAATGTTCCTGTATTTACTGCAGCACCAAGTATTTTAGCTACAGGATGTGGGACTGCTTGTAGTAATGCACCTGCCGTGTAACCTAAGTAAGGGACTACCTGGTTCATAGCGTTGAGAGTAGCTGTCTCTTTCCACCAACCAACAGGGTCATCAGTTTTAAATAAACCCTCTGGGTACTGTGACTCAAAGCCACTCAGTGCCTCTTCCTGCCCTTCTTTGTATTGAGTAACACTAGGTGTAGCAATACCAAATATATCGCCAGCAGCCTCAACACCTTCAGCCTGAGACTTTAGATATGCAGGTACTGCTGCTTCTTCAGCGGTTAATGAGACACCACGTCTAGCCTTCTCTTCTAGTTCATCCCAATTAATCATTATTTAATAGAGTCCAATACCATTTGTTCTGCCTCATTATATGTGTACTTAACACCTGTTGAAGGATTAACCTTACTCATCATACTCTGAATAGCAATGATAGCTTCATTAGATGTTTGCTCTACATCTTCAGGTGCTGGGTCTAGTCTAGTCCACTTGTCTTTACCCATCTTCTTAGCAACCTTCTCTTGAATAGCATTAACCATAGTCTTGTTGCCAATCTTACTAAAGATGTTAGCCCCTTCTTTGTTGGTAGCTTTAATTCTTTCTTTCTCAATAGCTGCTTTAATCTTAGACTGCTCTGTGTTAGCTGATGTCCATCTCTTAGCTGGGTTGTCACCTCTCTTACTAAGTGGAGTGCCCATATAAGACATCATCTCACCTAGACGGAATAGACGGTTATCCCAATCACCAGCACCACCTTCAACTTGTTCAGACCAGTATCCAGGCTTCTGCATATTAGACCACAAGCTACTAAGACCACTCTCTACTTTCTCTTTGTCGGCAGGCTCAGGGGTTTGTGACGCACTATCTAAGGCCATCTGGTCTGCGTCTGTCACTTTAGCACCTGCGGCTAGCTGCGCCCAGGGAGTGCCTGACTTAGCTTTTGTATATGCTTCAGTAGGTGCTGTTTCTGCTTTAAGTATCTTATCAACTGTAGCAGTATCACCAGAAGCCTTAGCCTCATTAAGGGCAATGTTGCGAGCCTTGAGTTGCTGTCGGGTGAATAGTGGAGATGCACTTCCTTGTTGTACCACCTTCTTATCTGTAACTGGACCATCAGACCCCATCAGAGAAACTACAGGAGTAGCCGCTGCTGTTGCTGCAAGTACAGGATGTTGGCGTGCCTGACCAGCTAGCTTCTCTACACCTCTATTAAATATACCAGTAGTAGGGGCAGGGCTTGAAGGGATAAGTTTCTCAGCTTGCTTAGCTACAGGCTGTGCTGCCTTCTGTGCATTCTTGAGGATAAAGTGTGGCTTACCAGCAACACCAACACCAGGAATTGACTGAAATAAACTAGTTACTTGTTCATCATATGCCTTTGAACGTGGGTCAGTTATTTGTACACCACCTCTTTGTATAGGTGCTACATCCTCCACCCAGTTACCACCACCACCAATACAACTAGCCCTGTCACCAGGTACTATTCTTCCACCATAATTACAAGGCATACTTATCTCCTATTAAAAGTTAAACGTGTAGTGACACATACCATCTTGACTCATCTGACCACCAGACTCTGCACATAACTGAGCAGCACTCTTAGGTGGCTTCTGTGGTTGTTGTGGCTGTTGAGGAGGTAGTTGGTTAGGACGTTGTGGAAGACCACCCTGTTGTCCTAATAGACCAGGACCTCCTTGTGGTGCTAAGCTACGCTGTTGTAGAGGGGCATCACGTCTATCATTTGCACCTTCACTTACTAGCTCACCTGGAGACATACTCTTAACTGCAGCCATAGCATCTTGCTCACTGAGTCCAGGGTTGTTCTTCATTAGTTCAATTACCATTCTTATTTGTTCTTGTGTCATATTACTTACTCCTTACCTTTTAAGTATTTATTCATTAGTTCTTTAACCATTACCTTATAATCAGATAATGCCTTAGGGTTATCCTTATCTTCCTTGATTAAATCAAAGATAGGTTTAAGATGTTTATCCCAAATCTCTTTATATAATTCTTTACTGTTATCCTCAGCATCAATAGCTTTAACAATCTTAGGTGCTGTCACTCTGTACCTACCATAAGAAGTCTTAAAGGTAGGATGCCAAGTAGACATATAGTCTCTCCAGTTATTGAATACTTGTAGACCTTCTTCACCTAGTGACTGTGTGGCTGCAGTAGCAATATAACTACCACCACCANNACCACCACCAGAGTCGCCACCACCGCCAGAGTCATCATCAAAACCTGAATCAATAAAGTCCTGGTCCTCTTGGCTAAACCCAGCATCTGACATATTAGAGTCACTAGCAGAACCAGGGTCACTATAAGCTGTATCAATAAAACTACTATCATCAATGACAGGTTCTGAGTCATTAAAACCAGAATCAATAAAGTCTTGGTCTTCTTGTGAGAATCCAGCGTCTGCCATATTAGAGTCACTAGCAGAACCAGGGTCTGAGTAACCAGGGTCACTTGGTTGTAAGCTAGGTTGGTCACCTGGTTGTGAGCCAGATTGTTCACCTTCCTGCCACTCTCTGTACTCTTCCAGACTGTCAAACATACTAGCGTTCTCAGCAGCCATCTGCTCTAACTGACCACCAACACCAGAAGAGAAATCACCATACTGATTACTCATATCTTCAGCAATACTATTCATTAGTTCAATCTGTTGTGAATTAAGACCTTCTGACTTAGCAGCGGCAATAGCTAATGACTCATCTAAACCACTCTGCTGTGTAGTAAACTTCTCACCCATCCACTCTTTATATTCAGCAAATGTGTCAAACATACTAGCATTCTCTGCAGCAACTTGTGACAATATCTCGTCTTGGAATGTACCATATTGGTTCTGCATACCTGACTTAATGTCATTCATCACACTTACTTGTTGTGTATTAAGGTCATTAATCTGTGCATATTGTGCATCCCATCTAGCCTCTTCCGCATCAAGCTTAGCTTGTTCTGCAGCTGCAAGTGCTTGCCTATTAGCTGCTTTCTCTGCCTTCTCTGCTAGTTGTAGTTGTATAGCTTCTTTAGCTAATGCACTGTTAGGGTCACCATAAGTCTCAGCCTCTAAACCATCCCAAGTACGCCCCCCCAACAGATTACCAACACCATCAAACCAATTAGTCTCAGCCCAAAGGTCACCAGTATTATAGTCATCAAACTCATCACCCCAAGTACGTTCACCTGTAAGTGCATCATAGATTCCTCTATCTGTGTCACCTGGCGCATACTGGTCATATCCTTCATCTGTGTAACCATAACCACCACCAGCAGAACCCTCGTACCAAGGTAGTCTAGCATACTCACCACCTGGTGAATCTAACCTACCATAAGCAAGACTCCCTAAGAAAGGCAGACCAGGAGCAAACAGACCCAAAGCAGCCTTGTCTCCATATGTCAGGTCACCCCATCCTTGACTGTCCTCACCCCAGAATCCAGTATCACCACCTGGTGCAGTTGCTGTAGGATAGTCACTATCACTGCCTGTAGTAGGAGGTGTGGGTGCAATAGGTTGTGGTACAAGTGGAGAACCCCAGCGTTGACCAGGGTTATAACCAGGACCACCTGTCATATAAGGATTACCTTTAGAGCCCCAGATTCCGTAATCAGAGGTGGTCAGGTCTAAGTCACCATATTGGTATGGTCCTTTTTTATTTGCCATAGTTAGCCTTACTTAAATATAGAGTAGATTTGTGCTAGTTGTCCAGCCTGTCCTAATGTGCTCATACCAGGGCTTGTACTTGTACCAGCACCACCGAGTAAACCAGAAGTACCACCAATAGAACCAGTGTACTGCTTAAGTCTCTCATAAGGCAAGTTCTGTTGGAACTGGTGCTTAGCTTGTGCATCTGCAATAAGTGCTTGTTCTCTAGCTTGTTGTTGTCCCCCTGAAGAACCCAATGCTTTGTAAGGGTCGAAGCCAGCACCAATAAGAGCACCTGTCTGACCTAATGTCTGTGCCTGATGCCCAAGACCTTGACCATATGCTTGACCATAAATGTTAGCAGCAGCTCTAGTAGCAGCATCTGCAGCACCACCAATAGCTAAGCCTTCAGCAATACCTTGACGGCTACCACCATAACCACCTGATTGAACAGCACCGCCCCTAATACCAGCAAGTTGTGGAGTTAGTTGACCATACGCATCTTTAGCTGCCTGTGAAGCCATACCCCTAACATAAGGGTTATTAGCTACATCAAGCACTTGACTGCCTGCACCGTATTTGTATGCAGATAGGGCAGGGTTCATAACTTCAGGAGCACCCTTAGTTGCCCAGTCTCTTACACCTGCTTGTGCAGTTAATTGGTCAGGACTGAATGATGCCTGTGTTTGACCACCATAAAACTCTGGGCTAAACTTATCATAAATACCTGATGCTTCTTCATAGCCCTTCTTAATGTAAGGCTGTGCTCCAGCCCAGGGTTCTGCTACTGTAGTCTCTGAACCACCACCACCTTTACTCATACTATCTCCTTTGAGAACATTCTCACTTGTTCTTTATAATTAATATCTTTGAGGTAATTACCCCAACCTTTTCTACCAAAGAATTCCACGTATTTACAATCGTGTTCTTTACCAAATTTAAGTAATGTTTCATCTACTTCATCTCTCCATTCTATAAAAGTTGTACCACCCAGCAGTAGTACTAATAGTACCTTTACCTGTGGGTAGTTTAATATCTGTGTTACAAATGCACCTTTGACTTCTTCATCGTCCCACTTAATCCAAAGCTGCATCCTTTGTTCTTGACAAGCCTGTTTAATGTCATTTGTTGTGTACTCACCTATACCGTGCTTCAGTGCATCAGCAATATAGTCTTCAACATATTCCCAAGCAGGTTCTACAAACTGTGATGTTATTCCTTGTATCATTGGCTTAGTTGTATAATTTCTAGTGATGCACTAGGTGCAGAAGGGGCAAAGGATGTTGCTGCTTCTGGTGCTAAGTGTAAGTCAGTATTATCTACTGCAAACATAGCCTGTAAATAATCACCTGCATTTACCTCAAATATACCACCCTTAGATAGTGTACGCATAGCACTGTTAGTCGCTAATGTGTGGAAGATAGTAGAACCAGGAGTATCAGTACCATTAATCCTAGGAAATACCCATATAGATTTAGTACTAGAGCTACTAGATTCCAACAAACAAGAGAAGTGTATGTAATACTTACCGCTGTTTATAAATTCTATCTTAGATGTATCTGTTGAGTTAATACTTATGCCTTGTGAAAATGCTAAAGTATCCCAAGTAATTGCCGTTGGTGTATTTACTGCACTTGCTGTATGTGTAGTTGTGTCATCTACCTGTGCAAAGTCACCAGCACCTGAACCACCTGCATAAGCTAGCCACGCTGTGCCATTATAATAATATAAACCTTCACCCTGACCAGGATTCCAGTTAGTACCGTCTGCATATCTCTTATCACCAGTCCTTGGTTTATCTACAGATACATAAGACTTATCCGTGTGTCCATCTGCAATATTACTGACGGTCTCTGATATTCTTCTTAACTCATCATTTAAATACCCTGACAACTCTTCTGGTTTATCAGGTACTGGGAGTTTTGTGTACCTTATATCAGACACCTTTACCTCTTGCTCTTGACCCTTGTGCAGCCCAGTGTATTTCTAAATTGTCTAGTGCCCAGGTATCATCATTTGTTGACTCTACTCTAACACCTACATAATTACCTGTTGCTCTTACTGGTATATGTGAATGAGTACCTGGTGTGAATGTGTATGGTCCTTTCCAAGTAGTTGATTCATTACTAATATATTTGTAACCAACGTAGAAGTCTACAGAGCCAGTACCACCAAGAACAGGTACAATCTTTTTAATTGCTTTAGTTCCTTGATACCCTAAATCTAAGTTTGTTCTTTCAGCGAAAGCTCTAAAGTCAACAGAGTTAAACTGGTTGGTCGAACCTTGTACAAATATCTTATCGTTACCTGCATCTGCCATAGCAATAGAAGACTTTAAAGGTATGTTCCAAGATTCTGTAGTAGAGTTCCACGCATCTGAAGTATCCCACTGGATAGAATCTGTTTCATCCACAACACCCCAAGACGCATATGCAATATTAGGTAAGTCCCTGATAGTCCAAGTATTATTTCTCCAGTTCCAGATGAATGACTTATCTGCAAAAGCAGTTGTGTCATTATCTACTGATACAAAACAAACGTACATCTCGTTCTTCTCATAGTCTGGTACTACAAAGGTTCTGTCTTTATATTCAGGGTCTAGTAGACCGTAGAACTCATCTCGCATCTGCGTGTCAACTACTGATTGTCTAGTCTGTCCATTATGTATATAGATATCATCTTCGCCCACTACAAAGTGCCCGTTCTCGTATGACTTGGCACAGTCCTTAGCTAGAATACCAGCGTCAGGAAATAGTTGTGTAAAGGAGAATATACTGCTACCACCCACGTAGTTCATAGACCATACTGAATCCTCTTTATAAATAATATTAGAGTCTTTTAGTGGTATAGAATCAATAACAATACCCGAGGTCTGTGATAAATCTACATAACCTGCATCCTTAGTAGCGTCAGCCTCATCCCAGCTCACAGGAACTGTGCCGCCTTCTGCAGGGTGCGACCAACGTACTCTGAATGGGTATCTTGCACTAGACTCTGTTGTATCTAAAGCAACTAGATGTCTTTTAAAAGGTTTAATAATTTTACAAGTATGATTAGAGTTCCAATTAGATAAATCAGAAAAATTAGAGGCTGCTGTACCTTTCATTTGCGGTACATCAATACTGTTATTTAAGATGACAACACCACCAAGAACACCCCCAGTCCATCTAGTAGATGCTGTAGCAGAGTAATCGCCACCAGAAGTTCTTGTTACATCTGTATGCGTGGTAGAGCCACCAACCTGATTTGCTGTATAGATTTTATTAAGGTCAGCATATATCCAATAGTCATCATTAAAATTTCTGTGGTACAATAAGAAGTAAGGAGAACCACTAAGCGTGCCAAACACTTGCTTGTGTCCTAATATCTTTTTAGTCTTATCGTTATCAAATTCAATATTATTACCATCAGTCCATTTATTAGGCTCTGCCTCATACGAACTGATATCTTTATTGATACCGTTAAAGTTTAATCTTGTGACCTGGTCTGGCATTTAATCCCTTATATATCTTTTAATGTTAATCATCAGTGCACCTAAGCCCTTCCATATCTCAGAGGGGCTGGGAAGTAACCAACCTAAGATAGCTAATAACCAAATCCAAGCAGGTACTTGTTCATCTACGTTAACCTCACTAGCTCT
>ENA-UZXB01007950-UZXB01007950.1-metagenome-genome-assembly--contig:-Day-2-1m-contig-7950_pt1 | contig 11510 bp, 9 predicted proteins | sample MGYA00260339_ERZ794899 | MGnify/ENA metagenome assembly ERZ794899 | reverse complement strand
CTGACAATAAATTTTTATGCCTTTTTTAAACTTTTTTTTAACCCTATTCTTTAACTCCTTAATCACAAGACTTTACAAAAAAACTTTTTTTTAATTGGTGCAATCAAAATCGCAGAAAGAACACTTAGCAACGGTAGGAACGGGTAAAAAGAAAGAAATTATTTTTTTACTGGGTATACAAAATCCCATGTTTTGGGAATTTTAAAATAGTCAAAAGCCAGTTTGGGGTTTTCGAGTTCTATCAAATTGTCCCTCCAAGCTCTTTGTAAAATGTCTTCTATCATATAATCTTCTCTATTAGAGATAGGATCGTAGGGTGTTTTCAAAGACAACTTGAACATCTTTGCTGTTGTATTGTACCAAAAAGCTTTCCAGCCACTCCGCAAATCTTTTACCAAGTCATATACAACCACCCCTGTTTCACGATGAATCAGTTTTAGTAAGATTCGGCCTTCGGTTCGTGTCAATTTTTTCAATTGATCTGTAAACTCTTTTTCCAAATACTTTTGTACCCGTTTGACATACCTTCTCTTTTTGCGCTTGGAAGGAATTCCATCCAAACGAGTATCCAATACGCTCAAACGTTCTGAAGCTAGTTTTGCATAGGGGTAAGCACGCAGTACTTTTTTTCGAAACCAATAGTAGTAACGTTTGTCTTGATAGGTTTTGAATTCTAATTTTTTCATCAATTGAACTTCGTTCAATTCAACCAATAAAGTATCTCCTATGTACAATGTATATTTTTTTAAATCCAAAGAATCCTTTTCTTGAGCCGACAAAAAACAGGTGAAAAAACAAAAAAATAGACAAAAATAGAATTTCATAAAGGTATTTAAGGAGTACAAATTTAACTATTTTTAGCGAGAGCAAAATCAAAAAAAGAAGTTCATAGGAACAAAACAAACTTTTGAACTACGGATTCAATTTCCTACTTTTGGAACTTAATTTTTAGACACAAGCACACGATGAGCAAAACACCTGTATTGAACGACAAATCAATTGAGTTTTTAGAAAAATATTTAAACAATGCCTCTCCTACTGGTTATGAAAGCGAGGGACAAAAAATTTGGATGGACTACCTAAAACCATATGTAGATGAATTTATCACAGATTCTTATGGAACGGCAGTGGGTGTTATCAATCCTAACGCTGAGTTTAAAGTGGTCATTGAAGGTCATGCGGATGAAATTTCATGGTACGTGAACTACATCACTCCTGAAGGATTGATTTATGTCATTCGAAATGGAGGAAGCGATCACATGATAGCGCCATCAAAGCGTGTAAATATTCATACAAAAAAAGGAATCGTCAAGGGGATTTTTGGATGGCCTGCTATTCATACCCGATTGAAAGGAAAGACCGAAGACACACCTAAACTAGAAAATATATTTATCGATGTTGGATGCAAAAACAAGGAAGAAGTAGAAGCGTTGGGTGTGCATGTGGGGTGTGTGATTACGTATCCTGATGAGTTCATGATTTTAAACAAAAACAACTTTGTTTGCCGTGCTCTGGACAACCGAATGGGTGGATTTATGATTGCGGAAGTTGCGAGACTTCTTAAAGAAAATGGCAAAAAACTTCCTTTTGGATTGTACATCACCAATTCGGTACAAGAAGAAATTGGATTGCGAGGTGCAGAAATGATTACACAAACTATCAAACCGAATGTTGCCATTGTCACAGATGTTTGTCACGATACCACAACTCCCATGATTGAAAAAAAGACGGAGGGAGAAAACAAATGCGGCGACGGGCCTGTCATCTCTTATGCTCCTGCTATTCAGCACAACCTGAGAGAATTGATCATACAAGCTGCCGAAGAAAATAAAATTCCTTTTCAAAGACATGCGTCTTCGAGAGCAACCGGAACCGATACCGATGCATTTGCATATTCTAACGGTGGCGTTCCAAGTGCCCTCATCTCTTTGGCATTGAGATATATGCATACAACTGTAGAAATGGTTGCGAAAGAAGATGTAGAAAATGTGATAAGATTGATTTATGAGAGTCTTCTTAAAATTGAAAACGGAGAAACTTTTAGCTACTTTAATGAATAATACACAGGGGTTTTGAGACATTTGATTCAAAACCTCTTTTTTATATGGACGAATACATCGAAATTTTAGACCGCAACGGAATTCCCACGGGAAAGCGATGCTGGAAATCTGAAGCGCATGACAAGGGATATTTTCATGCGAGCGTCCATATATGGCTCTACACAGCGAATGGAGAAATTTTAGTACAACAACGAAAAACAACCAAAGACACTTTTCCAGGATTGTGGGACGTTTCTGTCGCAGGCCATATTTCTTTTGGCGAATCTATTTTGAGAGCTTCAACAAGAGAAATAAAAGAAGAAATTGGACTCTCAATTCCTAGCTCAAAACTCCACCTCATAGGCACATCCACTCACAAACACGTACATCAAAACGGCATTATTGATCACGAACTACATCACCTCTTTATCACTGAAACGAGCGTTCCTATGAAAAATATAAAAATCCAACAAGAAGAAGTGGCTGCCATTCAAATGATACCGCTCGTAACTTTTGAATCAGAATTAAAAGTTACACCCGAAAAATATGTCCCTCACGGAGCTCTTTATTATCAAAAAATCACTTCAGCCATCAAAAATAGACTTTCAATTTAGTTTTAGGAAGTCAATGCATTTTTCATGATTTCATCTACTACCTCAGGATTTAGTAGTGTAGAAGTATCCCCCAAATTACCGATATCTTTTGAGGCGATTTTTCTCAATATGCGACGCATGATTTTTCCACTCCTTGTTTTGGGCAATCCTGAGACAAATTGAATTTTATCCAATTTTGCAATCGGACCAATGTGTTCTGTAATAATTTGATTGATTTCTTTGCTAACATTTTCATGAAGTCTTGATTCCCCTGCTTCTTTTAAAATAACATATCCGTACAAGGCATTTCCTTTGATATCGTGTGGAAAACCAACGATGGCCGACTCTGCTACTGCAGGGTGTTCATTGACAGCGTCTTCAATAGGGGCTGTTCCTAAATTGTGTCCAGAAACAATGATAACATCGTCTACTCTTCCTGTAATTCTGTAGTAACCTACAGCATCTCTCAAGGCTCCATCGCCGGTAAAATACTTGTCTTTGTATGCAGAAAAATAAGTGTCCTTGTAACGTTGGTGATTTCCCCAAATGGTTCTGGCGATAGATGGCCAAGGAAACTTTACGCACAGACGTCCCTCTACCTGATTCCCTTCCAACTCTTCTCCATTTTCATCCATCAAAACAGGTTGAATTCCCGGAAAGGGCAAGGTTGCATAGGTCGGAATTGTTGGCGTTACATATGGCAAAGGCGAAACCATAATTCCACCCGTTTCTGTTTGCCACCAGGTATCTACAATGGGGCTTTTCTTTTTTCCAATATTGTCATTGTACCAATGCCATGCTTCTTCGTTGATAGGTTCTCCTACAGAACCCAAAACTTTCAACGAAGACAAATCGTACCGGTCTACAAAATCTAATTTTTCTTTTGCCAAAGCTCGAATTGCTGTGGGTGCGGTGTAAAACTGCGTTACCTTATGTTTTTCAATCACTTCCCAAAAGCGCCCAAAATCAGGATAACTCGGAACTCCTTCAAACATCACAGTTGTTGCTCCGTTGGCCAATGGACCGTATACAATATAACTATGCCCCGTAATCCAACCGATATCAGCCGTACACCAATAGACATCATTCGTGCGGTAATTGAAAATATTTTTAAATGTATGCGCAGTATAGACCATATAACCCGCTGTGGTATGCACCATGCCCTTCGGCTGACCTGTGGATCCAGAAGTATACAATATAAACAATGGATCTTCAGCATCCATAATTTCAGGTTCGCATTCTTTAGATGCAGCGTCCAATAGAGGTTGCAGCCATTGATCACGCTCTTCTTTCATCGGAATGTCGGTATGAATTCTTTTCGCAACCAACACATCTGTGACTCCTGGACATTCTTCCAAAGCTTCGTCTACAATACCTTTCAAATCAATTGTTTTTTGTCCTCTAAACGAACCGTCGGAGGTAATCACCATTTTACAATCTGAATCATTGATACGCGTTGACAATGCCGTTGCTGAAAATCCTGCAAAAACTACGGAATGAATGGCACCAATACGAGCACAAGCCAATAATGAAATGGCCAACTCAGGAATCATTGGTAAATAAATACATACACGATCTCCTTTTTTTACGCCTTGCTCTTTTAGCACATTTGCAAATTGATTGACACGTTCGTACAATCTATTATACGTAATATGTTGTGCTTCTTCGTCTGGACCATTAGGCTCAAACAAAATTGCTGTTTTTTGACCATTAGTTCTTAGGTGTCGATCGATGCAATTTTCTGTGATGTTCAATTTGGCACCTTCGTACCATTTGATTTCTGGCTTGGAAAAGTCCCAACGCAACACCTTGTCCCATCTCTTTCTCCAAACGAAATGCTCTTCTGCAATTTCTTCCCAAAAAACTTCAGGTTCCCGAATCGATTTGCGATATACCTTATAATACTCTTCTAAATGCTTGATATGGTAATTACTCATCTTTTATATTTTTTTGCTTTCTTATTTTCTTGAAATCTTCAAATCAATTCTTTCGTGCCAAACTTCTTTTACATCGTCTATGTTTCATAAGCACGACCATTTGTGGAGCCTAAAGCCGTTTTCCCTAAATCTTCTTATGAAGCGCCACCCCTCAAAAATACATTTTTTTTAAAGGAAAACCATGATGCGTTTGAAACCCCCACATTTGCTACTAGTCTCCTTGAGTCTTCGGTAGAACTTTTCGTACTACGTATGAGTATAATTTGTCTTTCCCAATACTTTTCGCAAGACAAAAATGCACGTAACGGTTATTTATTCACACAAAAATGCGGATTTCAAAAAAACAATTGCTACGTCATAGTAAAAAAACTGCGAAAACACATTCTTATACATGTGTAAATATTAGATTCGGAGCAATTTCGCTGGAAAATACGAAAAATGAAAAAAAATTGCATTTTTATCATATTCTTAACAAAATTAACAATTTTTAACATTTTCTCCACAATAGAAATACCTCATCTCTCATAAAATTATCATTTTCTTTAAATACGTAGTTTTTCTTGCGTATTCTTTTTTTTAAATACGTAGTTTTTTACATAATTTATTTTTTGTTACGTAAAACTACGTATATTTGTATCCATATTAATCAAAACATTATTAATTAAATTATCAGAATTATGAAGAAAATCATCTTATCTGCAATGGTCTTAGCAAGTACTGCTATCTTTGCACAAGAATCAAAATTATCTATTTCTGGAACCGTAGACATGTACGGAACTATCAACACCGTTGACGGTGCGGGTACACCAGGTTTATTGATTGCGAACCCAGAAAATGCAAATGCATTTGGATTGGGATCTATCAATACTGTGTTTGCTTACGAAACTGAGAAAGCGGGGGTTGTAGCAGACTTGGCTTATGGACCAAAAGCAGACGATGCCAACCTTGCAGGTGCCATCAACCAACTGTACGCTTACTATAATGTAAACGACAAAACTACGATTACAGCTGGACAGTTCAATACGTTTTTAGGATACGAAGTAATTTCTCCTGCGGCGAATTTCAACTACACGGTTTCTTACTTGTTTAACGCCGGACCATTTTCACACACAGGTATCAAATTAGACTACGCTGCTTCTGAAGACTTGTCTTATATGTTAGCAGTAACAAACGGACATGCAATTTCGAGTGCTGACGGAAACGTTTCTGCTGAATTGCAATACGGAGCTCAGATTGGGTACAAAGGACAATACTTGAACTTCATCTACGGAGGTGTAGACGGGTCAGGAGTCGAAGACAATTTATTCATTGACTATACAGGAGGTTTTGACTTGTCAGACTCTTTGTACTTAGGAATCAACGCAGCTTACTCATACTCAGACGAAGCTGATGCAGGATACCAAGGAGCAGCATTGTACATCGAGAATACATTCTCTGACACGTTCGCTTTAGGATTGCGTCCTGAATTCTTCCAAGCAAATGGAGCGTCGGATGCAACAGTAACTGCTTTGACATTGGCTGCGAGTACTACACTAACAGACAACTTGAAAGTGATTTCTGAATTCAGAGTAGATTCTTCTGACGACGGAGCGATAGAAGCTTTCGCAACTGAAGAATCAGTTTCTGCAATCACAGTAGCTGCAGTTTACTCTTTCTAAATCTAGAGAACAACTAATTACATTATGGACTGCAGGCGACTGCAGTCCATAAACTAAAACATTTTTTAATCAAAAAAATTACAATATGAATTTTTTAACAATTGCACAAGATGCAACATCAACATTAGACTTAGCTGAGGAAATCGCTAAGATTAACGGAGACATGGGAATGCTTTGGATGCTTCTCTCAGGAATATTAGTCTTCTTTATGCAGGCAGGATTTACATTGGTAGAATCGGGAATGACACGATCTAAAAATGCTGTAAATATCGCCATGAAAAACTTATTGGATATCTGTGTAGGATCTTTATCATTTTGGATTGTAGGATACTCTCTTATGTACGGAGACACATCCAACGGATATTTATTTTGGAGTGGTTTGTTCCAAGGAGAAGGAGCAGATTTATTCTTCCAAACTATGTTTGCTGCCACAGCAGCAACCATCGTATCAGGAGCAATCGCTGGTAGAACAAAATACACAACTTACATCATCTTCTCTATTATCATGACTGCTATTATTTACCCTATTTCAGGTGGATGGCAATGGCAAGGTGAAGGATGGTTGACAAACTTAGGATTTATTGATTTCGCTGGTTCTTCTATCGTACACTCTGTGGGTGGATGGGCTGCGCTTGTTGCTGCTTACATGGTAGGACCAAGAATTGGAAAATACGTAAACGGAAAAGTATGCGAAATTCCAGGACACAACCAGATATTGGCTACTTTAGGAGTATTTATCCTATGGTTAGGATGGTTTGGTTTCAACGGTGGATCTCAATTAGCATGGGGTGGCGCTGATGCCATCGCAGCATCTAATGTTGTTTTGATCACAAATTTAGCTGCAGCAGCAGGTGGTTTGGGAGCTTTGGTAACGACATGGATTTGGTACGGTAAGCCGAACTTAGCGCAAACATTGAATGGTGCTTTGGCCGGATTGGTAAGTATCACTGCAGGTTGTGGTAACATGACGGCTGGAGGAGCTGTATTGGCTGGTTTGATCGGTGGTATCCTTGTGGTATTCTCTATCGAATTCATCGAAAAGAAATTAAAAATTGACGATGCTATTGGAGCAGCTTCTGTACACGGTGTTGCCGGTGCATGGGGTACTTTGGTGATCGGTCTATGGGGTGTTGATGGAGACACTGCTATTGGATTGTTCAACGGAGGTGGATCTGCACAATTAGGAGCACAAGCAATCGGAGTTCTTGCATACGCTGCATGGTCTGTTGCATTGTCTTTTATCGTTCTTGGAATCTTAAAAGCGACGATGGGATTACGTGTATCGAAAGAAGTAGAAATCGAAGGATTGGATATTTCTGAGCACGGTTCTATCGCTTACCCAGGTAAGAGAATGAGAGAAATCGACGAAGATAAATAGATCTAACATCTATTCCATTTTAAATCACACAAGAGCGCTCAAGTTCTTGTGTGATTTTTTTGCTGAAATACCATTTCTTTTCAAACATCAAACTATAAAACATTTATACCATGAAAAAAATTGAAGCAATCATCAGAAAATCAAAGTTTTCTGATGTCAAAAAGGCCTTACACGAAGTGAATGTGAACTTCTTTTCCTATTGGGATGTCACAGGTCAAGGGCACGAAAAACAAGGTCATGTATACAGAGGAGTAGCCTACAGTACAAGCGATATCCAACGACGTCATTTGTCTATTGTTGTAAACGACGATTTCGAAGAAGTGACCATCCAAGCCATTTTAAAAGCAGCGGGTACAGGAGAAATCGGAGACGGAAAAATATTTGTATCTGACGTAAACGAAGCATATAGAATCCGAACAGGAGAACAAGGCGAAGACACCTTAAAATAATTATCAAATAAAACATATAAAACATGGACGCAGGTTTATTTACAGCGAATAACGTATGGATGATGCTTTGTACAGCATTGGTATTTTTCATGCACTTAGGTTTCTCTCTTTTGGAAATCGGATTGACAAGACAAAAAAACACAATCAACATTTTATTTAAAAACGTTTTCATTATTTGTGTGGGATTATTGCTATACTACCTCGGTGGATTCAACTTAATGTATCCTGGATTTGAAGACGGAGACGGTGGATTCTTCAAATTTGCAGGATTCGGAATTGGCGCTCCGGAAGGAGGAATGACCCCAGCATATGCCGATGGAGGCTACACTTGGTGGACAGACTTCTTGTTCCAAGGAATGTTTGCTGCAACAGCAGCAACCATTGTATCTGGAGCAGTTGCCGAAAGAATAAAATTGACTTCTTTTATGATTTTCACAGTGCTATACGTTGGGTTTGTATATCCAATTGTAGGTGCTTGGAAATGGGGAGGTGGATTCTTAGACGGAATGGGCTTCTATGACTTTGCTGGATCAACGTTGGTACACGGAGTTGGTGGATGGGCTGCTTTGGTAGCCATCTGGTTGCTCGGAGCTCGTATCGGGAAATTTGACGAAAATGGAAAACCAAGAGTACTTGCAGGTCACAACATCCCATTGGCCACAGCTGGAGTTTTGATCCTTTGGCTAGGATGGTTTGGATTCAACGGTGGTTCTGTACTCTCAGCAGATCCCGCATTGACATCACTTACTTTGGTTACTACATGTTTGGCTGCAGCAGCAGGTGGTGTAGGAGCTTTTGTGTTCTCTCAAATTTTATACAAAAACTTTGATTTGACCATGTTCTTAAACGGAATTTTAGGTGGACTGGTAGGAATTACTGCTGGTGCAGATCAAATGAGTCCAAACGATGCTGTGGTGATCGGAGCTATTGCAGGTGTCATCATCGTATTGGCAGTTGCATTGGTAGACAAATTGCGTTTGGACGATCCTGTAGGCGCTGTAGCTGTTCACTTAATTTGTGGTATTTGGGGTACTCTAGCTGTTGGTTTGTTTGGAGCCATGGCTAGTGCTGATCAATTTTTAACACAATTGACAGGAGTTGCTATTGTAGGTGCTTTTTGTCTATTGACCTCTTTTATCATTCTGTTTGTGATCAAGCAAACTATGGGATTGAGAGTTTCTGAAAAAGAAGAAATCGAAGGATTGGACGAACACGAACACGGGATGAGTGCTTATGCAGATTACCGTATGAACGACCACTAAATTAGGAGTCGCTCGTGACAATTCGTTCTCTCAAAATAGAACAATATGAAAAATGGCCTTGTTGTTTACAAGGCCATTTTTTTGTCCCCGTACCCCTATCCAAACAGGATATAACGATGTTTCAACATAATGTTCAAGCATTTACACTTTTGACAACAAAACAACACATCTGCTAAGTTAAAATGGTAGAATTTCACATTTTTAAATAAATATTTTAAAGATTGTCAATTAAATCTAAGCATTATTGACATATGTTTATTTTTAATTTATCTCTTGTGTTTCTGTTGGTATATATTATCACTTTTGCTTAATTTTGCATACTTATTTTCAACATTATGATAGAAAAACAAGGACTATATTTACCGGAATTTGAGCACGAAAACTGTGGTGCAGGTTTTATTTGCAACCTGAAAGGAGAAAAAACGAATCAAATTATTCACGATGCCTTAGAAATTTTAGTAAAACTAGAGCACAGAGGTGGGGTAAGTTCTGATGGAAAAACAGGAGATGGCGCAGGTCTTTTGATCGACATCCCTCATGATTATTTCAGCAGAGTATGTGAGTTTGATATTCCAGCACAAAGAGAATACGCTGTAGGGATGGTATTTTTACCAAAAAACAGCAATCAATACAACTATTGCAAAGAAACTTTTGAAAATGAAGTACTTGCACAAGGGTTGACTCTTTTAGGATGGCGAAAAGTCCCTGTAGATTCTTCTCAACTCGGTGCAATTGCCTTGGCATCTGAGCCAAACATCGAACAATTATTCATCGGTAAAGACGGAGAAATCTCGGAAACGGACTTCAAAGCAAAATTGTATGCAGCTCGAAAAATTACAGAGCATGCCATTTACAATTCTAAAATGTCTGAAAGTTCTTACTTCTATCTTCCGAGTTTGTCAAATACCACGTTGATTTACAAAGGGATTATCATGCCAGAAGACATTGGTCCTTATTATACGGATTTGATGCAACCAGACTTTTTAACACGTTTGGCTTTGGTTCACCAACGTTTTTCTACCAATACAATGCCTGCATGGGAATTGGCACAGCCTTTCCGTTACATGTGTCAGAATGGAGAAATCAACACCTTGCGTGGAAACGTAAGTAGAATGCGTGTTCGAGAAGAAATCATGAAAAGTGATGTCTTTGGACCGCAAATAGAAAAATTATTCCCGATTATTTTACCTGGGAAGTCGGATTCGGCTTCGATGGATATGGTGGTGGAATTGTTAACACACACCGGGCGTTCATTACCAGAAGTAATGATGATGATGATTCCTGAAGCCTGGGAGAAGCACAAAACCATGTCAGACGACAGAAAGGCTTTTTACGAGTACAACGGATGTATTATGGAGCCGTGGGATGGTCCTGCTTCTGTTCCTTTTACAGATGGAGATTACATTGGTGCTTTGTTGGACAGAAACGGTTTGAGACCTTCTCGTTACACGGTCACCAAAAGCGGAAAATTGATCATGGCCTCTGAAATTGGTGTTGTAGAAGTTGCTGCAGAAGATGTAGAAAGTCACGGTCGATTGGAACCCGGAAAAATGTTCTTAGTGGACATGAACGAAGGACGTATCATCAATGACGAAGAAATCAAAAGTAAAATTGTTTCTGAGCGCCCTTACAAAGAATGGTTGGACAAAACAAGATTGCACTTGAAAGACATTCCTTACGGAACAGAAACACAAGAAGAATCTTTGGACATCGCCACAAGATCTCGTTTGTTCAATTACACGATTGAAGACATTCAAGAAGTGATTACTCCTATGGCTCAAAACGCAAAAGAAGCGTTAGGATCTATGGGTATTGACACGCCTTTGGCCGTTCTTTCAGACAGACCGCAATTGATCTCAAACTACTTCAAACAATTGTTTGCGCAAGTAACCAATCCACCATTGGACGGTATTCGTGAAGAAATTGTAACTGATATTAGCTTGAATCTTGGAAAAGACAGAAATATTTTTAGCATTACCGAAAGACAATGTAGAAAACTAAGAATTCAAAACCCTGTACTTTCCAATGCTGATTTGGAAAAAATTCGAAACATTTCTGTAGAAAGTTTCCAAGCAGAAACCATTTCAATGTTGTACGCGAAAGACAAAGGTCTCAACGGTCTGGAAGATGCTTTGGAAGACATCATTGTGCAAGTTACAAAAGCAGTGGAAAGAGGCACGAACATCATCATCTT
>ENA-UZXB01011580-UZXB01011580.1-metagenome-genome-assembly--contig:-Day-2-1m-contig-11580_pt1 | contig 11515 bp, 8 predicted proteins | sample MGYA00260339_ERZ794899 | MGnify/ENA metagenome assembly ERZ794899 | reverse complement strand
TAGTGCGATTTCTGATTAACGAAGATAATAAAAAACTCTCTAATCTTAAAATATGGTTACTCAAACCCACTTCTGCAACAGTTGATTAAAAATATACCCATCCCCCCCCTGTTAGCTTTTTTCTGCGATAATATCCTTTTTAAATAATGCTCCGATAACTATAAATTCGGCTGCACAGGATGACTATTTTGAAAGATATACCTGTCTGGAAAAATGTGGACTATGATTGTTTTCACAATGAGATAGTTCCTCTTAACCAACCCGCTGTTATAAGATCCCTAGTATCGGACTGGCCACTGGTGAATACTGCTAAAAAATCAGCTAATTTGGCGGTCGATTATTTAAAGCCCCTCGATAAAGGTGGCATCATTTCAGCCTTGGTAGGCACTCCAGAAATTAATGGTCGATTCTTTTATAACGATGAGCTAACTGAGCTTAACTTCAAGCGTGCACAGGTCACCATGAGCATTGGCCTTGACCGGCTTCTAGCTATTAAAGATAACTCAAACCCTCATACTATCGCTTTGCAAGCTATACAACTGGAAGATGTTATGCCGGACTTTCAGCCCCTACATAACCAACCATTACTTGATGAATCGATTACACCCAATATGTGGGTGGGCAATCGCGCCGTTGTGGCACCCCATTATGATATTAATGACAATTTGACCTGTGTTGCAGTAGGAAGCAGAAAATTTACAATTTTCCCCCCTGATCAAATTAATAATCTCTACCCCGGCCCGATTCTTAGCACCCCAGCAGGCGTCCCTATTAGTTTGGTAGATATAAGAGATCCAGACTTAAAGCGCCATCCAAAATATAGCAAGGCGATAGATGCAAGTTTTGAGGCAACCTTAGATGCAGGTGATGCAATATTTATCCCTGCACTTTGGTGGCGCGGTATTGAGTCCCTTGATTCTTTTAATATACTTTTTAATTACATTTGGAAAAGTGAAAATAAACAAACCGTTTCGCCGCAGGATAGCTTACTTCACAGCATGTTAAGCATCGCTAATCTTGATGAAGCAAAACGTCATGCGTGGCAGCAGTTTTTTGAATATTACGTTTTTAAGACCAAAGATGAACCATCCGACCACCTTCCCGATAACTTAAAAGATATCACCACGGAGCTAAGCTCGACTGAAGAAACTGATGTCAGAAGATTTTTAGCTGAGATGCTTATTAAGCTCGATTAATTTAAGCGCTTTATAATCAAATAGCCTGAGCCTTACAGTAATGATCAATAAATTGCTGATGTGTCGGTAATTTTTCCACCAAATTATTTACAGACGCTTTTATACTATTCAGAAACAATTCAAGCTCTTCGTCCGACATCATATCAACTATAGGGTGATACTCTTTAGGAAGTAACCCTTGGCCCAACATAACCTGAGACCAAGAATTTTCAGCAAATATATCGTTATTTTTCTGAAATATTCTTCCAGAATCTTTAAACAATTCAATTCTATGCTTCAAAGTATCTGGAATTTCCATCGTTTTACAATGCCTCCAGAATGGCGTGTCCTCACGCTCGGTGACATGATAATGGAGCACAATGAAATCACGTACAAATAAAAACTCTTCTCTCATCTGAATATTAAATTCTTCAACATCAGTTTTATTTATTCCGCCAACAGGGAAAAGCTGGAGCAAACGAATAATTCCACTTTGAATAAGGTGAATACTTGTTGATTCTAGCGGCTCTAGAAAACCAGCAGCTAAACCCAAAGCTACACAGTTCTTGTGCCAATGCTTGTGCCTTTGACCCGTAGTAAACTTGATAATTCTTGGCTTGGTAAGGACCTCACCTTCGACATTGTCGAGTAAGGTTTGTGCAGCCTGTTCGTCACTGACATATTTACTGCAGAATACCATGCCATTGCCTACGCGATGCTGTAATGGTATTCGCCACTGCCAGCCCGACTCTCTAGCAATTGAACGAGTATAGGGGATGGGCTCTTCAACTGATTTAGTTTGAACTGCTACCGCACTGTCACAGGGCAAGTATTCAGTCCAGTCATCATATTCAACATTCATTGTTTTATTTATTAGTAGCCCAGCAAAGCCACTACAGTCCACAAAAAGATCCCCTTTAATTTGATCACCATTTTCAAGCACTAAGTGTTCAATATCTCCAGTATCAGTATTTGTTTGAATCTTTGTAATTTTCCCTTCGCGACGCTTACAGCCGTTTTGTTCAGCAATATCGCGCAGGTACTTAGCATACAAACCCGCATCCATATGAAATGCATAGTTAAGACCACTTTTTGGCAAAACTGCGAATTTATTATTCTGTGCTGCTTTTAATTCGTTGCAATACTCACCAAATTCAGCACTAATTCCTCTTTCTTTTCCCTTGAGCCAAAAATGCTGAAATCCTGCTGCCCAACAATCTTTGCCTGTAAAGCCAAATGAATGAATATAATTTTCGTTTACGTTCTTCCAGTTTTCAAAAGAGATACCTAATTTGAATGTGCCCTGAACTGCCGCCATAAAATCACGTTCATCAATTTTTAACAGCTTATGTAGGGTAATCATTGTTGGAATCGTTGCCTCTCCTACACCCACAGTGCCGATGGCATCCGATTCAATAAGAGTAACATCAATAGTCTTGCCAATAAGCTTAGAAATTGCGGCCGCAGCCATCCAGCCAGCGGTTCCACCACCAACTATAACCACTTTTTTTACTGGATTACCTTGCATTAATCAACCTCATCTATCTTTGCAATTTTCGAGAAAGCCGTTGCATTCTATCATCAGCAATATCTTTACTTATTTCACCTAATATACCTTTGGCATTTTCTGGAATATGATCAAAATTTGCATTGTTTGGTGAAAACACATAATGACCAAAAAGGTTTTCCCATATCTTTCGCTGCTCATCAGGCAAATCACGAATACTCATAATGGCATGCTCAAGCACATCCTGAGGTGAACCCATAAACGATGGAGAGTTTCTCCACCAATAGTTAACCAAAATATTGAAATCCTCAAGAGCCTCAACATGATGCCACCACATACTGGGGATCATTAGAGCATCACCAGGCTCAAGCTCTACAACCAAGGCTGACTCAAGAGCCTTGCGAAACCTTGGGAATTTATCAAAATCTGGTTTTGAAAAATCAACCATGCTTATTGATTGACCCGCTGGAGTAAAATCAACAGGGCCCACATATAGATTCTCTATCTCCTCTGGCGGAAAAAGAGTAAAACGTCTCTTTCCAGCAACACAGCAGGCTATATTAGAAGCAAAATCATAATGTGCAGGGATTCTGCTTTTATTTCCCATCCAAATACTAACAAGTGGGTCATATTCATCAAAGACAATATCATTTCCGGCTCTGAATCCTGGCAACCATCTATCAATCATTGTTGACCCAACATAAATCATTGGGGCATCATCATTTCCAATATGTTTATCTAATACGGATGAAAGTTGATTTAACGATGAACCTAAAACCTGAAAATTAAAACCACTGCAATCATCATTATAAAAAACCCGGCCATTAATATCCGGCTCTCCAAAAAAAACTGTATACGGTTCATCAGTTGCGAAATTTTTTAGATATTCAAGCGATTCACTCGGCGATTTCTTTGATGCAATCACTGCTGGCCATGAGTTGATTAAGTTTTTTATTAGAACAGGTGTATTTGAAGTAAAAACTTCATTTGGTATGTTTTCAGGGGTGCACCCTGAAATTGTTTTTAGTTTATATTTTGAGGACATTAATACCAAAATCTCATTTTGTAATTGAAAAAATTATTTCGAATTTAACTTTTCATCCCATTCATTTTGGATTTTTTTATTTTTCTTTTCAATTAATACATTTATTCGTGAATAAGCGGCTAGAGCCATATAAATAGGCTGTAGATATCCATTTACATTAAAACTTTCTAACACAGCACCACTCAGGTCAAGTAACTTTTCTTCATTAATAGTGTAAAAACCAATAAGTTCGTTATTAGAGTTATTCTTCAAAGGTATCTTTAGAGTAAATGGTTCTAACAATTCGTTTTCTACCAAAGCCTCGACAAATACTTTATTGTGCTCATGACCGTGATGCAGCGCCTCCAACTTACTCATTACCCTTGTCAGGTATTCTGTTGGATTGCCCTCTTGATCGAAAATACGCTGCCCTTTTTCATTGGATATTCTAGGACTATTTTTTTCAATTGACACAATCGGTTTTTCTTGCCCGTTTTCAGAAACCTGAAGACCAATTGAAAATGGCTGACGCTGAACCATCATTGGAATATAACTGGCGTCCCAGGTATTTTTATCCAAAAACAAGTTTTCATTTTTTTCGAATCCAAAAAGTGCCACAGGCGAGAATTCATCCTTTTCATTTTTCGAAAAAAATATTGGGTAATGGGCCTGTATACTCCTAAATTCGAGGGAATAGGTTGTTGCATACTGCACATCATCACCAAGAGATTCACCCACCTCGGTTAAGATTTTCATATCTCTATGTTCCGACGGACTTAATACCTCAAAAACACTCATATATTCTCCAAATAACACAGTATTAAAATTGCATAATACTGGGAACTTAACAAATAACCCTAAATCTAGAATAACCAACATCAAGGCTTGTTACAAAAACAAAAAAGCCGCTATATTTAAGCGGCTTTTTTGCTCTCTATATGATTAATGAAAACCATTAAAATGTATAGCGAACACCCAGATTGTATCTTGGCCCAGTCTGAGTAACATCCATAACCTGAATTTTTTCACGACCATATTTTCTTGTATATGCATCAGTGACATTAATACCATCTAACATGATTGTAAGGTTATCCGTAACCTCATAACTAGCACTAAGATCAACCTGCGCATATGACTGAACATGCTGGGGGTTATTCGCAATAAATTCACCTCTAGTATCACTTACATCACCCTCATCTTGACCATCGCCAGCATAGAAATCGTCTCGCCAGTTATAGGCAATACGCATACTTATGCCGTCTTTATCGTAAAATCCAATAAGGTTTGCCGACTCACTCAAACCAACTAGCGCAAATTGATCCTCGACACAAACATCATCTGGCTGCGAATCAGCAGGACAAGGCTTAAGTGTAATAATAGTATTATAGGAAACATCGGCCCATGGTTTGGTATAATTTGCAATCATACCAAAACCACTTTCGCCAAAATTATGTTGCAGATTAAACTCCCAACCATATACTTTGGCTGCTTTTTCATTAATCGGAGAACGTACTTTAAATATCACATTATCGTTGCCTGCATTGGACTCAAGTGGATTATCGGGGCCAATTTGAGAAAGCTTTTTAGCAATTTCGGAAGTATCAAAAAGTTCAATTCCATATTGTTGCGCAGTTAGCTCATAAAGCCCACCCTTTGTAACATCAGGCACACCATATAACTCATCAAGCTCAGTACCTTGACCGATAAAGTTTTTAACGTCTTTTTTGAAATAGCCAACTGATAAGAAATCAGTTTCTCCATAATACCATTCTAACGAGAGATCCAAATTTGTAGACTCAATTGGCAAAAGACCCGGGTTACCGCTGCTTGCAGTCAGGTTGCCATACTTGTAGGAAACTCCATTTACAGTTGTCCCCCCCTTGATGTCATTATAACTAGGGCGGGTTACAGTTTTACTTTTTGAGAACCGACCAACCAAATCATCAGAAATTTCAACATTTACATCAAAATTTGGCAGGAAAAGGTCATAGCTACCATCATCAACCTCAAGAACCATCGCGCTAGGATCATTAGGATCTTTTTTCTTAACTGTGAATTCATTACCACCTCCCCATTCTGTTCCAATAACCACTGGAACCATGGAAGTTGAAACAACCTCCGTCTCTTCGTATCGAAGGCCAAGACGAATATTTACAGGTAATTCCGCAATTTCAGTATCATGTACCATCTGCACAAAGGCGGATTTTGTTTCCTCTACAGTATCTTTTTCGTTATCCCACTTATCTGTTGCGCAGTAGAAATCTCTGCCTGAGCCAATCTGGTCGTCTACACAGGAGCCGCCTTTGAAACTTTTTTGTTCTGTTACTGGATAATGCCTTGCAATCTCAGATAGCTGATTAATGTCTATTTCAAAGGATTCAGTCTGTATATGCTCATAACCACTTCCGGGTATAGCATCAAATAAACCTGAAAAATCATATGGTAGAAGCTCATCTACATTTAAGTCTCCAGGTTCAGATATGGCGGCTGCAGCTGACCATGAATTACGCAGCACAACGGAACTTTTAGTTGTATTTTCAACCTCAGTTAGCTCCAGACCAAAATCAATACTTGTATAGTCAGTTGCATCATAGGTTCCGCCGAATTTAGATTGATTGATGATCATTTTTGATTTGCCATTATCAAACCTACTACCTGTAATAACTAGGTCATTAGGATTAGTTAGCCTTGGTTCCTCACCAACCTCATCAGGCGTATAGCACGCATTCGGATTCAAACCCACCATTAAAATGGGCATTTCTTGAGTAAAATTAGCTTTTGATACACAGCGGTTAAAACTTGCTATCGTAATTGATTGAAAAGTTCCTTTAATGCGGTCTTTAGCTCCAGACTCTGCAGTAGAATGATGGAAATCAGCTTCTAGCTTCAATCGATCCGTAGCATATAACTCTAGATTTAGCCCTAATGAGTGATTTTCACTCAATGAGTGATTGGCACCCTGACCGATAGGGTAGTCACCATTGCTATGTTCTTCGCGGTAAACTATTGGAGTAGCGTTGGGAGTTGAATTATCCCAGATAGAGTCCTGTTTATCTGCTTCTCGGCCGCTAAACCAGGCAGACAACCCGTTGTAATAACTACTCCAGTCAAGGCTTGAATATGTGTAGTCAACAGTAGAAGTCAATGAATCAGTGGGTCTATGCTGAATGGTGAGCTGGCCGTTAGTTCGCGCGGCATCAAATTCAGCAACAGAGTACCCCAAATTTTGCGGAATTGATGTTGTAACTCTTTTATTGCTATTCTCCCCAAACCATTCAACCTGAGTTTCAGCTGATGGGAGGTTTGTATGTTCCTGACCAACTTTGTCTGAGGCAACAGTATATTTAGGCCCAATGGTTGTATTGGCTTCCGCCAGAAAAGTTCTCCAACCTGCCACACTGGCCGATCTATTTGCATTGTTTCGAACCTGGTGTGACAAGCTCAATGAGACACCGATAGTGTCATCAGCAAAAGTATCCGAAACAATACCTGAGATTTCTGGCGTAACTTTATCACCGTTAATTGTTGACTGATCCATCGTAGCTTTCACTCCAAAAGATCGTACATACCCAGCCTCAAGTGGCTTGGTTGATATAATATTAATTAGCGAGCCAATTCCGCCAGACGGAACTGATGCATTACCTGTTTTGTTAACAACAACCGCCGCCACACCCTCAGAAGCGAGATCAGAAAAGTTAAAAGAACGGCTATTTCCAGCATGAGTTGGCATTTGACGACCATTAAGGGTCACCATATTGTATTCAGGACCAAAGCCTCGAACAGTAACCTTACTGCCTTCACCTCTATCACGGTCAATAGATACGCCGGTGATACGCTGTAATGCTTCTGCGAGGTTGGTATCAGGGAATTTACCCATATCTTCAGCAGAGATCGCATCCGCAACACCTGCAGTGTCACGCTTAATATCCATTGACTTCTTAAGACTGGCACGAATACCACCCTCAACGATCACCTCTTCAATTTCAAGCTCTTGCGCCTGACTAAAGGATGGCATTGTAGAGCCAACTAACGCGACAGCAACACTGCTAGAAAGAACGTTCTTCTTGAATAACATTTATGTAAAACCCCCTAAAAAAATACTTTAAAACTGGCATCCTGGATTTTGCTAACCCAAGCAAGCCCAGCTCAATCCGATAAAATACATCTTCATAGCCTCAAAGGCATTGTTTTTGAGACGAAATTCACATATATGCGATAACAGGGACAGTTGAGTAAAAATATTGCCAGAGAGCGCTAGTTATTTGACTTTTTTATTTAAAAATAAAACCACAAAAATGTTTTATAAATCTTTTTTCTCATCAAAAAAACACTATTTGTTAGGGGACATTTGATTAAGATAAAAAGCCAATCTTATACCTGCTTGATGGAGCCGTTGATTCGCTATGGGTTTATTTTTTTCATGATACCAGCGTCCTAGAGGCATGATTTTTTTGCCCTCATAAGCACCAAAATCATATATCTTTTCGTTTAGAATTAATGATTCATTTGCCCAATCAGCATAAGTTGAATGCTGCCACTTTTTCCGCTGTGACTTTGATGGCTTTTCAAAGGTTTTCGCGTATTCTTTGGCACTGAGCTTTGAATGAGTGAGTAAGCCATCCCAAACTCTATGAAGATTGTGTTTTCGTGGAGAATTATACCAATTAACCGCCACCCGATTACCGCCTGCATCGTCATATTTACCCACATGTAATGGCTGATGAACGTCACCCACAAAATGCACAAAAAACATCAAGGCTTCGCGTCTTGCTTGCTTCGAATTACTTGGCTTTTGCAATTCTTGATAAAAATAACCCAAAGCCCATAAAATATCCCCAGCAGGCACTGATCTGTGCTTATCAAATGTTTGATTAGGCCCTGCATTAATATAATGCCAACGCTTAGAGTGCGCCCATTTGGTATCTGATTTAACGCTATCAGCCCAAGAAGATATCGAGGCCAATGACTCTCCGTCAAGCAAAAGGTTAACCTGCTTTTTTGCCGCCTCTGATAGGTTATTTTCCGCAATAATCGCAACAACTTGATGCTCTTTTTCCCACCAAGATAAGACGGGTGTGGCGTAAAAAAATGTCACCAATAAAAAAATAACTGTTCGAATCATTTATGATTACCTGAGAACAATATGTACGGCTGAGTGTAATATAAAATAAATTTTCTATAAATTTTTAAATCCTAAGTTATGGGATCTATTGACAGAAATCATAGGCATGTTAGTTTAAAACTCGAAACAATGGACGTATAAGGCCATGCGTTCTTTTACTCAACACATTAGCAGGCATTCAATGATTACGAATAAATATTATTTCCCCCTAACTCTTATATTATGTTTTTTATTTGGGTGCAGTGATGAGCCTAAAGTGCAAGAAATAGTAACCACCCCCAATACGGTAACCAGCGAACAATATGTTTGGGATCTAACCGACCTATACCCTAACCTAAGCGCCTGGCAGACAGCTAAAGAAAAAGCCAGCCAGCAAATAAAACAGCTATCAAAACTTCAGGGCACATTGGGTGANNTGAATGCTGATGTTGATACGCGAATCGCTGAAAATCAGGAGCGCAGTCAGTTAGCGCGCAATCTTTTTAGCGATCTAAGTGCAGCCATTAGCTGGTATAACCCAGAACTATTGGCATTAGGTGAAAAGAAAATTGCCCAGTTTCTTGCTCAGGAGCCAACATTAGCCAAACATGGTTTTAGCATCAATGATGCACTGCGCCGAGCACCTCATACTTTACAAAAAAACCTAGAAACCCTGTTAGCAAAGACTAGCAAACTAACCAGCGGCGCTAATTCTATTTACTCGGTTTTCGCTAACGCTAATATGCCTTGGCCAACGGTGACTTTGTCTAATGGTAAAGAGATTAGACTGAGTCAAGCCGGTTACTCTGCGGGTCGGCAGGCGTCTTCAAGAGAAGACCGAAAAATGGTTTTTGATACTTTCTGGTCCGTATGGCAGGACTACGAAGCCACTCTGGGCGCGATTATGAATTCGCAAATTCAAGGATTAGCCTTTAAAACTGATGCCCGCAACTATAAAAGTTCCCTTGGGCGAGCCCTGTTTGATGACAACATGCCCCCTGAAGTCTACGAGACTCTTGTTGCAGAGGTCAATCAATCACTTCCCACTCTTCATCGTTACTTCAAATTACGTAAACGCATGCTCGGCATAAAAGATGAGATGCGTTACTACGACATCTATCCGCCTTTGGTAAACCTAAATAAACAATTTAGCATTGAAGATTCCATTGAAGTTACAAGACGTGCACTGAAACCTTTGGGTGCAGAATATATGGCGGCTTATGATCTTGGCGTTAAAAATCGCTGGATGCATGTTTACCCCTCAGAAGGCAAGCGATCAGGTGCCTATATGTCGGGGGGTGCCTATGATGTTCATCCCTATGTTCTGCTTAATCATAATGATGATTTTGAGAGCGCCTCTACATTTGCCCACGAATATGGACATGCCGTTCATTCGGTTTTAGCTAACGCTGAGCAGCCATGGGAGACCGCTAGCTACTCAACCTTTATCGCTGAAACGGCTTCTATTATGAATGAGATGTTGCTACAGGATATGGTAATAGAAGAAGCCAAAACTGATGATGAAAAACTCTTTTATTTAGGCATTGGGCTTGAGGCTCTTCGCGGTACTTTTTACCGACAAACCATGTTTGCAGAATTCGAATTAAAAATTAATCAGGAAGTAGAATCGGGCAATGTTCTCACCGGATCCAAGCTCAGCTCCATGTATTTAGAGTTATTGAAACGCTATCATGGCCATGATCAGGGTGTGGTGAGCATCGATGATTTATACAGCATAGAATGGGCCTATATTCCGCATTTTTATTATGATTTTTATGTCTTCCAGTATGCCACATCGATCGCAGCTGCCAGTGGTCTAGCCAAGCAAATTAGCACTAGCGACAACAGGGCACAGCAAGACTTTATTACACTACTAAAGGCGGGTGGTTCAGACTACCCTTACGATTTAATGCGCAATGCCGGTATTGATATGGCAACGCCAGCACCCTATCGAGCACTAGTAGAACGCATGAACAAGATTATGGACGAAATGGAAACCATTCTAGATCGCAGCTAGGCAATACAATCAATCAACACCAAAAAAAGGGGCTAAAATAGCCCCTTACATTAACTCAAATTAGTTTTTTGAGTAATAAATATTTCTGACATCAAGGCGCTTATTGTCAGCTGAAAAACTACTCCATAGATATAAAATACCGGTCACATCAGTGAGGTCAGCACCCTTATCGATTTTTGCTAGTGGCAGTTTATAGCTAACCCAATCTTCGGTTAGCTGGCTATCCGCTTGCGGACCAAATGACTGAAAATTATTAACCTGTGTGCCCGCTAAAAAAATACCCGTCTGAAAACCAATATTGAAAGCTAATGAAGCATCGCCACGTATATCAAAATGCAAATAGCCTGATGCAAAATTAGATAAATTTTCACCATGATCTCCCTGAAGCTCCAAGCCACCACCCCACCAGTCGCCTNNTGCGGGTAGTTACCTCAATAATACTGTCTTCGGTCATCTGAATATTCATAGTGCCTTCCCAAGGATTAAGCTTTATCTCATTACTTGGGTAGGTCATAGTATTTTCAGCCGAGGGAATCATGGCAGGATTAACCACAACATAGGTCTTTGCCTCAACGGGCTTGCCAGCCACGGCACTGGGATTAACGGTAGTAAGCTTACGAATGCCCATTTGACTTTTAAAGGGTGGTAATAACACATCCTGCATTAGCGCCGCTCTATCTCCCTGATAACT
>ENA-UZXB01025977-UZXB01025977.1-metagenome-genome-assembly--contig:-Day-2-1m-contig-25977_pt1 | contig 11572 bp, 9 predicted proteins | sample MGYA00260339_ERZ794899 | MGnify/ENA metagenome assembly ERZ794899 | reverse complement strand
GCATGATGCAGCCGGTCGTTATCGAGCGCATTGACTAGAGCACGCAACACATGCTGCTGGCCCACCATTTCATGAAACGTGCGGGGCCGCCATTTTCGCGCTAACACCTGGTAACTCATAGACCCATTGCCGATTGTCACCCGAATAAATGGAGGTGACCCGAGCAGCCACACCCCGGCACCCGAATCAGTAACTACCGTTGCTCCCTTCCGGGCCTGGCGGAGTTCATTACCTATCGCTGCGAGGGGACCACCCGAGTCACCATAACGCCCGCCGTTTGCGGGCCGCGTAGTGTCGCGAAAACAAGCCTGATCCGCAACTTTAAGAGCACCGTAAGACCAACTATTCAATGTAAATTGTATTTACATGAATGTGAATCCCATTTACATTGCGGAATTATCGTGATCACAGCTGACAGCAACAGCGATGGAGTCCAAAGTAATGCCCAAAACACGCCTTAAAATTATCAGCAAGGGCTCTCTATTGGCGATCTTTGCGGCGGGACTGTTGTCATTTGGCATCACTCACCTTATCAACGGGAACGTAAGTGCCCCCACAAAACAGGCGAGAGAGCCGCTGCCGGTCGCAGTTTTGCCCTTCAAACGAACCGATCATTACATCCGCCAGTCTAGCTATATCGGGACTGTGCGGGCCCGCAGAGACAGTGCCCTAGCTTTTGAGGTATCGGGAACCCTTGAAACACTTCCCGCAAGAGAAGGCATGCCCATGACCAAAGGGCAGATTCTCGCAACTTTAAATACCGACCAGCGCCGAGCAAAATTGCGTGCTGCAGAGGCTGAATTGGCAAAAACCACAACCAATCTTGAATTGGCCACGCTAAAGCGAGAACGACTGGCGGACCTACTCGAACGAGGCTTAACCTCGAAGCAAACATTTGACGACGCACAGCTTGGGGCTCAAGCGCTCCAACAAAACCAGCGAGCCATTAGCGCAAGACTAGACAGCGCTCGTCTCAACATCGAGAAAAGTACCCTAAAAGCCCCTTTCTCTGGCGTAGTAGCACAACGCTATGTCGATGAAGGTACGGTCGTTACGCCGGGAACCCCCATCCTGAGGCTACTTGCCCAATCAAGTTTCGAAGCCCATGTAGGCGTACCCGTCAACGTTGGCAACGCGCTAATACTTGGGAACCAGTACGCCCTAAGCGCTGGCGGACAACGCTTAGAGGCAACGCTGCAAAATATTCGTGCCGACGTCGACGCCTCGACACTGACAGTTGGCGCGATTTTCACCCTCCCTGAGGACTCCAGGGTGAGAACGGGCGAAACAATTACCCTCGACTTGGCCGATCCTGTTTATGAANNCCGGTGGCTGGGTACCCCTATCATCATTAACGGCCGGCAATCGCGGCCTATGGGATGTTTTTGTCGTAAAAGATGTGCCCGAGGGGTACGTCGCTGTTCGAGAGGCCGTGGAGATTATTTACAGCAAGAATGATCAGGTGTACGTCGCAGGAACGCTGGCAGACGATGCAGTAATCATTGCCAGTGGATTGCACCGATTGAGTCCCGGTGCCTCTATTGCACCGCTGGGAAATTGAATCGTGATTGCCCGAATACTATTCCAAAATCCCCGTTACCTAACGCTCATCTTACTCATCATTGCAGCGATTGGGACCACTTCCTACTCCAGCCTCGGGCGTCAAGAAGACCCAACGATCACTCCGTTCATCGCAAAATTAGAAACCTTTTTCCCCGGTGCCAGCCCTGCTCGGGTTGAATCACTGGTAACGAAACCCCTTGAGGATGCTTTGCGAGAGGTTCCCGAGGTGACGGAAATACAGTCCACATCCGCTGCGGGGATTTCGGTAATCTCTATTGAAACAGACTATCGATTATCTTTGGCGGGCATTGAACGCGTTTGGTCTGAACTACGCGATATCGTGGCAGCCGAGGCGGCTAATTTCCCGGTGGGGGTCGAGCCTCCCTTATTTGAAGACGACATCATTACCGCCTACGTTAAGATTATTGCCGTCTCAGCCAAACCCGGCAGAGACATGCCTGCCTCAGTTTTACGCCGAGAAGCCGAAATTCTTGCAGATGCCATTCGCAGTGTGCCCAAGACAAAACGGGTTACCTTATACGGAGCGCCCAAAGAAGAGGTGCTCGTAGAACTTGACGAGACACAGCTTGCTGTTCTGGGAATCAGTGTCAGTGAGGTCAGTGAAGCTTTGCGCAAGGCCGATGCCAGAACCCCCGCAGGAAGCCTCACGGGCAGTGGCTCTGATATCGCGGTTGAACTCGCCGGGGAATTTACGAGCCTCGAGATTTTAAGAGAACTACAGATTCGCGCACTCCCAAACGGTCGCGTTGTAAGGCTACAAGATATAGCGACACTATCGCGAACCGAGCAAACACCTGCGTTCAGTTATGCACTATCCAACGGTCGAAGGTCTGTGCTGCTGGGCACCGAAATGACCCTGGGCTATCAAGCAGACACCTATGGCACACGTTTTGACAAGTTCTTAGATGACTACAGAGCACAAGCTCCAGATGGCCTCAGCATCGAAATTGCCTACGATCAAAGCCAATACACGAAAGCTCGCCTCGCCAGCGTCGCGAGTAACCTACTAGCGGGTGTTTGTATCGTACTCGCGGTGCTTTTGGTGACATTGGGGTGGCGCGCAGCATTAGTGGTTGCCGTTATTCTCCCTATGTGCACCCTTTTATCGATGCTTGGTCTTCTCTACTTCAAAGTGCCCATCCACCAAATGTCACTCACGGGGCTCGTCGTCGCATTGGGATTGCTGGTAGACGGCTCTATCGTTATGACGGATGAGGTGCGCAAACGATTGATCCTTGGAATGGCGCCGATTGAAGCACTAGGCGCCTCCGTTAGCCGCTTGCGGATTCCGCTCATTGCATCAACCGCGACCACAGTTTTGGCCTTTTTGCCGATGGCAATTCTGGAGGGACCGGCTGGCGATTTCTTGGGCTCAATAGCGTTGTCGGTCATCGTTATGCTGCTGGCGTCTATGCTGCTTGCGCTCACGGTCACCCCAGTGCTGGCGGCTCGCTTGCTACCCGGTGGATTGCACGAGAGGCAACAATGGTGGCAGGCCGGCATCGAGCTACCAAGATTGAGCCCCATTTTTGCCAACCTTTTGGCACAGTCTCTTCGAAACCCGGCTGGTGCCATTGCGCTGGCTTTGTGCCTACCGGTGACGGGGTTTTTATGTGTCAGCTCCCTCACCAACCAATTTTTCCCCGGGACCGACCGAGACCAGCTCTACCTGCAAGTCACGCTGGTTGAAAGTGCATCTATCGATGACGCTTTGAGTCTGGCTAAACAAATCGACCGTGATCTTAGCGATGAACCTCTAATACGACGCGTGGACTGGACGGTTGGTGAAAGTGCCCCCGCTTTTTATTACAACATGCGCTCCAATAAAAAAGGGCGCCCCAGTTGGATGGAAGCCCTCATTCTCACAACGGATGAAAACGCCACTGACGCGCTCATTCGGCGCCTGCAGCGTCAACTAGATCGCGACTACCCGGCGGCTCAAATTATTGTCAGGGGTATTGATCAGGGCCCCCCAGTTGATGCGCCTCTGGAGATCACAGTTTCAGGGCCCAATGTCGCCACGCTGCAGGCGCTGGGTGAACAGTTTCGACAACGCATGGATGCCCTTCCCGACGTTACCCATACCAAAGTCTCCATGGAGGCTGGGCCGCCAAAACTCGTTTTTGCGTTGGAAGAAGACAAGCTAAAACAAGTGGGCCTAAGTCGAGTGCAAGTGGCAACCTCCCTTGATGCAGCTTTGCGAGGTCGTTTGGGCGGCGAACTTCTGGAGGACACCGAGCGCTTGCCGGTTCGCACAAGACTGACTCGCAGAGACTGGTCGGACAGCAACGTGCTGCAAAATCTGCGAATTCCTATTACTAGATCTGTCTCGGGCGCTCAATCCGTACCGTTAAGCGCTCTTGGGGCTGCGCACCTCGAGCCAGATGACAGCCCGATCACCCGGGAAAACGGGCAGCGACTCAACCGAGTACAGGCCTTTTTAGTGAGAGGCGTGCTGCCTGAGGAAGCACTGAAGGTGCTTCGAGCTCAGCTCGCTGTTGAGCCCATTGAGTTACCCCCCGGCTACAGCTACAGCTTTGGCGGCGACTCAGACGAGCGCGCCGGCGTCATCGAGGATCTCATGGCGCCACTTGGCATTATCATGGCCGCTTTGGTGGCAACGATCTTACTAACCTTCAACTCATGGAGGTTGTCTGCCATCGCCGTACTGGTCTGCGTTTGCTCATTTGGACTCAGCTTATTTGCGCTAGCGCTTTTCCGCTATCCCCTTGGTATAACGCCACTCATCGGCGTCATTGGCTCCATTGGGGTTTCCATAAATGCTGCGATCATTATTCTCACAGCCTTGCAGCAAGATTCTGAAGCGGCAAGCGGAAGCGCAGACGCCGTTGTTCGTGTCGTGCGCGACTCCAGCCGGCATATTGTGTCGACAACCATTACGACCTTTGGCGGCTTTCTGCCGCTCATTCTTGAGGGCAGTCGATTCTGGCCTCCCTTTGCCATGGCTATTGCGGGTGGCGTGCTGCTTTCCACGATCATTTCCTTCTTTTTGGTACCCCCTTTGTTCTATCTCACTGTTCGCGGTCATGCCACACAACAAAACGCCAACACAGCTGCGGCAGCACTGAGATGAAACACCCTAGCAGCGGCTACCATCATGGACATCTTAGAGACGCAATGATCCTTGCCACGGCGGCTCTCATTGAAGAGCAAGGCTCCCTGTCGTTTAGCATTACTGACGCTGCAAAGAGAGCTGGGGTAAGCAGCGCCGCACCCTATCGGCATTTTCACGACAAGAACGACCTGCTTGATAACGTTAGGGATCTCGCGTTCATCGGCCTGCATGAAGCCCTTGAAGAAACGCAAAGGCAGTTTAAGGACACGGCCAACCCCGTCGCCGCAGTGACCGCTATGGGCCTGACATACCTGAACTACGCGCGCGACAAACGTGCCTTTTTCTCACTAATGTGGGAGGACCATGGACAAATGCAGCCCGAGCGACAAAATCTTGAGCACAAGAGTGTAGGGTTTTCTTTACTGCTAGCCTCAGTTGAAAATTACCTTGTTGCAGGGCGTCACAAAAGCCTAACGGCGTCTGATCGAAAAACCGCGTTAACTGTGGCCACGCAGCTCTGGGCTCTCGCGCATGGTGTTGCAACACTTGAGAGCAATCAGCTACTTGATCTTTTCGATGAGTCAGCGCAGGCCGAAGTAATACTTGCGGAAGCCGCCTCCGCTCTTCTCGCCGGAATTGACACTACTCGCAAGACATAGCTTCTGAGTGCCCCGCACTAAATGACGCTCGGCGCAAAGCTTGAAACCGTACAGTCGATGACGGCAGTCATGATCTCAAGTTCTACAAAATGCCCGTATTTGACACTTGGGCAGAGCGGTCAGCAGTGGCATACTTCGGCCCCATCCGCTCGTAGCACAACCGGATAGTGCAACGGCCTTCTAAGCCGTAGGTTGCAGGTTCGAGTCCTGCCGGGCGGGCCACCGAGCCGATGCATAGCGCATCAAGGCCGATTTCTGAGACCAAAACTGGCACTCCTGACCCAAAAAAGCTCCCCCCCGACTTTTGCAGAACCCCACGCCTCATGGTTTTGCTTTTCGTGGCGACGTCACTCAGCTGCGCAGAGCACAGTATCTAAAATGCTGAGGTCGGTGGTTCAAGTCCACCCGAAGCTTCCACTCATTCAGCTTTTCTAACGTATTGAGACAGTTAGCGCAGGCGGTCAACGGGCAATGATGTTTGGCACGGTGTTTGCATCATTACTCTGCAGAGCGCAACGCAACGATGCAAAACTGTAACGCTTCGGTGAAAAGCGACGCCCATAGAGCAACGGATGGAGCAGCATGATGGATGATGAACAGACAGTTCGCTCAGCGTTACCTGATGCATTGGATCAAGCCGTGCTCCCGCAAGGTGCGACTGGGGGCCTCACCGTCACTCATGACCTGAATCGATTGAACTTGTTGATCAATTTGCATAGGCACGCGAGTGGTTTGGCGGCACTGTCTTACTTCGATCAAGCCGCAGTTGAGCGCACCGAAATAGTGCATGGGTGCCAAGTGGGTGCGCGGGCGCAACGGATTTGGCTGAAAGGCTGCTATGCCGGCGTGACATCGCAATCAGAGGACGCGTTGTGGACTCCGGTGCATTCTACTGAGGCGGCGCGCCTTCCAAAACGGCTCAACAGGCATCACCCCGAAACAACACCCTCGACACTGACTCGTAACGACGTGGCCCCTTGCGGATCGCGTTATCAGCGGCTCACAACACCTGCACTCAGCACCATGCCTGATCAGGCCGGTGTTGTCTGTGAATTAAAGAAGGACCATTCCGTCAAGCGCCTGGATCTGGCGAGGGTAGCAGCATGAGTAACGTTCTGATTTACACCGATCTAGATGGCACTTTGCTCGATCACCACACCTACTCGTTCGAAGCAGCCATCCCAGCGCTCGCAATGCTAAAAAAGAGCGGCATTCCCGTCATTCCCTGCACCAGCAAAACCCGTTCTGAAACAACGCATCTAATGCGGGCACTCGAACTCGACGGACCCATGATCATAGAGAACGGAGCGGCGATCTGGGTGCCACAAGATTGGGGGCTAGTCCGGCCAGAAAATGCGCCAGAGGATGCTGGGGCCTGGTGCCATAGTTTCGGGCCTCCTCGGAGCCTGATCCGTCGGCAGTTAGCCGCACTCAGCATCGAGTGGCATAACCGCTATCAGCCTTTATCTGACCTCTCTGATAGACAGGTCGCAGCCGTGACAGGACTGGATCTTGCCAGTGCGGCGCGCGCGAAGCAGCGTCAATACTGCGAAACTCTGGTCTGGCTCGGCACACCGGCAGACCGCAAGGCTTTTGCAGAACAGGTTGAATCACTGGATATGAAATGTGTGCAAGGAGGCCGCTTCGTACACGTATTAGCTTCGGGTGATAAAGCCCAAGCCGTGAATTGGTTGCACCACAAAATTCGCGCAGAGCGACCGGAATACGCGACGGCCGTTAGCATTGCCGCCGGCGATGCAGACAACGATGCAGAGATGCTCGAAATAACGGATCTTGCCTTGTTGGTGCGCTCTCCAGTCAATGAGCTCCCCACACTGAAACGTCGCAGCGGCATCGTGATCAGCGAGGCATTGGGTCCAGCAGGCTGGGCAGAGGGAATCGGAGCACTGATTGCACGAGCAGAAAAGGAGAGCGACCATGACCGACTTTTATCAAAACGGCTCGATCACCACGCTGCATAATCTGGGAGAGCGATCGACTGCCGACCTAGAGCAGGACTTAATGCAATTCAGCGAGCGAAGGCCACTCGGCCTGATATTGCCCTCACTGTATTCAGAGATCGATACCCCTGCCCTCCCGGCCATCATCAAAGAGCTGAAGTCAGTCCCCTATTTGTCTCAAATTGTGATCGGTCTCGATCGTGCGACCGAGGAGGAGTATCGGCACTCACTGAGCTTCTTTGCCGATCTCCCCCAACATCATCGCGTCCTTTGGAACGACGGTCCTCGACTCAAGGCCCTCGACGCTCGATTGCAGTCAGCAGGCCTCGCGCCCAAGGAACTCGGTAAGGGACGCAATGTCTGGTACTGCATGGGCTACGCGTTGGCCACGGGGCGGGCAGAGGCCATTGCGCTGCATGATTGCGACATTCTGACCTACGAGCGCAGTCTGCTCGCCCGGTTGATTTATCCCGTTGCGCATCCCATTTTTGGCTACGAATTTTGCAAAGGGTACTACCCTCGGGTGTCCGACAACAAGATCAACGGACGGGTCTGCCGGCTGCTCGTGACGCCGATGATTCGAGCGCTGAAACGAATCGTAGGGGAGTCGCCTTATTTGAATTATCTCGATAGCTATCGATATATCCTCGCAGGAGAATTTGCATTCAGGAAACGCTTGCTGGGCGACCTCAGAATTCCCACAGACTGGGGCCTAGAGATAGGGGTGGTCTCAGAGGTCTATCGCAACAACAGCAACAAGCAAATCTGTCAGGTGGATATCGCCGACAATTATGATCACAAACACCAAGATTTGTCGCTGAATGACCAAAATGCGGGTTTGTCTCGTATGTCCATGGATATCGCCCGCTCGCTTTACCGCAAGCTCGCTATTCAGGGAACCGTACTGAATCAGGAAACGTTCCGCACTTTAAAGGCAACGTATTACCGTATGGCGCTTGACCTGATCGAGACCTACCGCAATGACGCCATTATGAACGGCCTGAGTTTTGACATTCATCAAGAGGAAGAGGCGATCGAGCTATTTGCCCAGAACATCCTTGAGGCGGGCGATCAATTTTTGGAGCGCTCGTCTGAAGCGCCCTTTATTCCGACTTGGAATCGTGTGTTCAGTGCCATGCCCGATATATTTGATGAATTGGTCAAAGCGGTAGAAGCGGATCATCAGGAATTTTCCACCACTCAGGATGTAGCGTAAGTCGCTCACGGATGATGCTCACCCTGTCACAGCGGTTACGGGCGCATCTCGCCGCGATCTATCAAGGTACGCCCCATCAGCCATTTCTTGAAGACTGGGTTAGTCGGCTACTCAGCGCTGCTCATCTCAGCGAAGATCAGACGCCGCCGCCGGCGCACCGCAATCTTTGGGATGAAACCGATGTGGCGGTGATTACCTACGGTGACTCACTCCTCGACGGCAATGAAGTGCCTCTTAAGACACTGCATCGCTTTTTGACTCAGCAGCTCGGTACACTCGTGTCCTGGGTGCATGTCCTGCCATTTCATCCGTGGACCTCCGACGATGGTTTTGCCGTTCTGGATTACTCCAGCGTCAATGAGGCCCTTGGCACATGGTCGGACATTACCCGATTAGGTATCGACTATCGTCTGATGGCGGATCTTGTTCTCAACCATTGCTCGAGTCGATCCGCCTGGTTCGAAAACTTCCGTCAAGGAGAGGCGCCTGGCAACGATTATTTCTTTACGCCGGATGAGACTTTCGACACCCGAAAAGTGGTCCGACCTCGAACTTCTCCGCTGCTCAATACGGTGACTACTGCGCAAGGAGACCGGGCCGTGTGGTGCACTTTTGGCCCCGATCAAGTGGATTTTAATTTTACGAACCCTGCAGTGGTCGTGGAATTTGTCGCGATTATTAGAGAGCTACTTGATGCTGGCGTCAGGGTCTTCCGGCTAGACGCGGTTGCCTTTCTGTGGAAAGAGAGCGGAACAACCTGCATGAACCTGCCTCAAACTCATGAGTTGATTCAGCTGTTTCGGTTGATCATAGAGTGTGCGCAGGCAGATGCGATTGTCATCACTGAGACCAACGTTCCCAACCGCGAAAACCTCTCTTACTTTGGTAATAGCAATGAGGCGCATGGCATTTACAACTTTTCTCTGCCGCCACTATTGATACACGCGCTCGTCACAGGTAATAGCCGGCACTTGTCTACTTGGATGATGAGCATGCCTCCTGCTCTGGATGGCACCGTTTATTTTAATTTTATCGCTTCTCATGACGGCATCGGCCTTCGCCCAGTTGAAGGCTTACTAGAGCAGGAGGAGGTGGATCAATTACTGGCGACAATGGAGCAGTTTGGAGGACGCATATCCTGGCGTAAAATTGCTGGATCTGCCGCCAAACCTTATGAAATTAATATTGCCCTGAGAGACGCGTTACAAGGCACCGTCGATGGCACAGACCAGTGGGGACTTGAACGGTTCCTCTGCGCCCATGCCATCATGCTCGGGCTTGAGGGCGTGCCGGCGTTCTACATTCACTCTTTATTAGGCACCCGTAATGATCTACAGCGACTGGCCCACACTAGCCACAACCGGTCCATCAATCGGCACCAGTGGGAGCTGAGCCAACTCAGTGCCGCACTAGATGACACCACTTCAGATCATCACGACGTGTTTGACTCGCTTAAGCGCCTTATTTTTCTAAGAAAAGAGCAGCGTGCATTTCATCCCAATGCGACTCAGCTCACCCTGCACCTCGGCGATCATCTCTTCGGCTTTTGGCGGCAATCGCTCGACCGCCGGCAGAGTTTATTTTGCATTCACAATCTCAGCGCGATGGAACAGACTTTGCCACTCAGTCAGCTCAACCTCGTGCTCAATTGCAGCTGGCGTGATCTCATTTCGGGAGAACCCTTAGAGGTCGAGCTACCAGACTGGACGCTCGCCCCTTATCAAACGCTGTGGATTACCAACGAATGAATACCACTGTCGTCGGTTGCAGGTTCGAGTTCTGCCGGGCGGGCCCCAGTTCCCAACGACTGGGGCTCGACGTGTTTCCGACGCTCAACCCCATGGCGTGACCAGCAGAAAAGGGCCAGCCCTGCAAGCCTACTGACGACCAATAGGTTACCGGCGTGTGTCGTCCCCCCATATTCTTACCGCATGTAGCAACAAGAACGACTGTCAATCGCTTCCTGCGGCGAGCCCCACCATCGAATGCGTTTTAAGCTGGCGCGCCGAGCAACGGACTGAGGTCACCTGCGGCTAAGAGATAAGGAGAGCCCGAGCGCAACAACCCGGCATAGATTTGTCCATCCTTGATCACGACAGGAATATTGTCCGGATTCTGCAGCACGGTGATGTCTTCGAGCGGATTGCCATTCACCATAACAATGTCTGCCAACTGACCCGCCTCCAATGTCCCTAAATTCCCACCGGGCATAAACGCTTCCCCGCCGTGCTTGGTAGCGGCCTGCAACGCTTCGGCCGGGCTAAAGCCGAAATCACGGGTAAAGTACTCGAGCTCTTTGGCATAACTGCCGTGTGGCGTGATGTTGAGGCCATAGTCGCCGCCGATCAGCACGCGCACCCCCGCCTCTCGCATTCTTTTTACTGAGTCCTTAGTCGCCTCGAGCTCTGCGGCATAACCTTGGTGCTCAGGACCGCCCTCTTCGAAGCCAAATTGACGGTAGTGCTCGACAAATGTCATCTCCCACGCGACCGCGGGGCCCACAAAAATCCGATCTTTGTGTTGCTCTAACAANNGCGAGCGCCTCATCGTCGAGGTAATTAGCATGGCCAATAAAGTCGACCCCCGCTCTGACCGCTTGCTTCACCGCTGCGGCGGATCGGGCGTGGCTGGCGACTCTCATACCGCGGTGATGCGCTTCTGATACCAGCACCTCTAATTCCTCATCGGTAAAGCCCAAGACCCCCGGTTTAATGCCACCGCCTCCCGAGAGCAGCTCACCGTCAACCATCACTTTGACCACGTCGACCCCATTTTTAGACAGGGTCCTGACCGCCTTTCTGACCTCCCATGGACCATCAGTAATCATCCCCAGTCCATCGATCTTGAGCTGGGCATAGTCGGGATGGAGGTCCGCATTACTGCCGGTAGAGCCAATATCGCGACCGCCAGCAAGCAGCCGCGGGCCGATGATGTCACCACGATCGATCCCGGCTTTTAAAAAAGCATCGACGCGGTGCACAGAACCAAAGCCAATGGCCGCCGTAAAGCCTGAGCCCAACATGATGCGCGCATTATTAATGGTCTTGATCATGACCTCCTCAACAGGAGACTTGTC
>ENA-UZXB01010491-UZXB01010491.1-metagenome-genome-assembly--contig:-Day-2-1m-contig-10491_pt1 | contig 11576 bp, 10 predicted proteins | sample MGYA00260339_ERZ794899 | MGnify/ENA metagenome assembly ERZ794899 | reverse complement strand
GACACCATTGGTTTTGAAGCTAAGCATGCGGATGAGCTCACAATTCTAGAGTAATTAGGGTTGTTGAGCATAGCTTCTGTCTCTGGAATATCTACTAGTGAATATGTGGTCATAACATCCGCTGGAGCAGCTAAACACTGAACTCTCGACCAAGCTCCAAGCTGTTTACATTTATCTACATAAGGTTTATAGAATCCTTCTGTGACATAATCGTCAAGATGAAGCATATAGTCATATCTCACATCAGGGAAAGAATCAATACCCCGGTTTATATATGGGATTATATCATACCCGAAATCTTTGAGGAATGTAGAATCAAAACCTGGCGTCCAAATTTTATTTGTACTATTAAGCTTTATTTCCCAAGAGTCAGTAAAGAATGCCGATTTTGATCCTTTTAGAGCATCTACGAGTGCTTCCTCTATTGGTTTTGAGAAAAGTTCAAATGCATTCTTATCCAAATGATTAATGACGTACATTGTATCTGGCCAAGCCCACGAAAAAGTTAGAAGTTGTCTGTGGGAGCTATCTCCATAAATCTGGGAACTGTGTGCTTTATCGATATTTAGCCCTGCAACCGGCCAAGCACTGCCAAACGTAAAATCACACGCTAAGCCAATAGAATCTGCATACTTCTTGGTATATACTACATCGTCTGACCATTCTTTACTCAACCATTTTGCAGCTGTAGTATCCTTTGGATAGTGACGTCCATAAGAGCGTTTGTACATTCTTTGATACCGATAAAGTGGATAAACCCAAGCAATTTCTACACCTCCGAAATTATGCTTCTTCGCCCAATCTAGTTGGTGTTTTATATCTGACTTTTTTATGTCTGTAGCAAACCACCACCATCTAGTCAGAGGTTTAGAGGTAGGGTAAAATGGATTAGTTTTTTCTTCCAATTCACTCCTCAAATCTTGACCGTATGATATAGTCGTAAGCAATAAAAACAGGATAATTCCTAACCTCATTTGCATAAGGTAAAAGTAAGATTAATTGTCTCTTTTTACAATAGTTACATAAACCTTGTATGAAATAGTAGTTCAGAATCTAATGAAGGTGAATGAATGATAATCGAGTCTTATATTTACACCGTGAAAAAATCAATTTGGAGTGTTTTTAAGGCCATAGTTTTATTATCCGTTGGATGGATAATTGGTTATATAAGACTTCCAGATATTTTAGCTGGAAACAATTTTTGGTTTGGTTTTTCACTCGCATTGGCTTTAGCATTTTCACTATTATTGGTTCTTCGATTTTTCAATAAAAGTTCAAGCACCTTAGTAAATGGGAGTGGATATGTGAAAATAGCACTTGGGGCAATAATATTCTTGTTGCTAGTAGTTGCGTATCAATTTTCAGGGAGAAGGAACTTTGAGAATGAGCTAACTGAAAAGTCAAAAGAAATCGAAGTACAAAAGAACTTAGTCGAATCAGAGAAACAAAAAAGACTCTCGCCACTAGTAGACCAACTCATAATAACTTTAAATATCATAGCCAATAATGACTCAAGCCAAATTGACAATCAATCTTTATCATTGATAAAAGGTCTAAACAAATATTTTACTCCATACCAATATCGTGAGAATAAAACACTACTAGAAAAAAAGGTAAGTCCGGAGAGAGGATATTTATTGCTATCTCTCCTAAATAGTGACTTGGACTCTGCATCCCTAGTTAAGGTTTTTAGGGAGGTTTCATTCGAAGGGTCTTCTCTCAGAAATGCAGACCTTTCTGGATATGATTTAAGGAATATAAACTTAGATGGATCTGATCTTCAAGGGGCTGATCTATCCCATTCATTACTCAGTGGTGCAAGTCTTCAGGGAGTAAACTTCACCAAGGCTAATCTATCAAATGCTATCCTTGATAGTTGTATTTTCGATAGGAGCATAGCTGACTGGGCTATCTTTTCTGGTGCAAGTTTAATTGGGTCACGAATAGAAGGATGTCACTGGTCCTATGCCAAATTAGATAGTGCACAATTAAGCGGTTCTCGTATCAAGAATGTAAATTTGGAAGGAGCCATATTGAGTTATTCTGACTTAGATTCTGCCATGCTTTATTATGATACTTTGTCCGGAGTTGATCTTTCCTTTACGAATTTTAAAGTAGGACATATATGGAGAACACTCATTGATAATATTAAAGTGGACAGCACTTCAGTAAATACCTTTTGGATTGAAAAGGAGAATCCAAACAAATTGATAGGATTAGATTTATTCATTAAGAAATATCAGTTGTATGTTAATAAAAATGGGGATTCTTTGATGATAGTTAGATAGAAATCATAGGTGTTCATACCCTCCATTCTTAATCTTATTAATTTTATCCGCAAAACGAATTACTATTTCATCTTCTTCAGAGAAAGGGTTCATCCCTATTCCAAATGACCAAGAGTAATACTTGATTAGCTCAGTGAGATAGTTTGCCAACAGTTTTGGTGTCCATTTGGTGTTGACATCAATTCCCAATTTAACATTGATTCTTGCTCCGAGCTCTTGACCGATTTCATTGTTAATCATGTCTATATAATTATCAAGTGGGTAGTTTAAGGTGTCAGCTAATTGAGCTTCTGAAAAGTCACCAGTACACAATGCCGGCATATGCTTTAGTTCGTGCATATCAGCTATGCGGTCAGCTATTTGTTCAGAATAGATAGAAGTTATAAAAGATTGTGCAGTGATGTGATTAATTGTATTAATAAACCCTTTTTCAGAACTATCCTTTCTCACAATATAGGCTAGTTCTGGAGTACTTATTTTGTTTACGGTCTCTTCTGCTATATAATAAAAAGCGACATCTCCTTCTCCAAGGATATAATCACTTTTACGAGCAAAAAAATATATTTCTGATAAGTAATCTCTATCTCTTATTACATCAGGATTATCCAATACGAATAGAGCCTGTTGAGTAATGCTATCCTTTCTGATATCTAGAATGTCTTGTTCACTTATACCAGATTGCAAGTAACTCTTAACGGTCCCGTGGTTGGAATTATATATCAATTCTACAAATGGGATCTTATCTTTTAAACCATAATTTATCTGAACAGTTTCTTGGAATTCATCCAAGTCCTTTATTCTTGAAGCTAGGATTGCTTTGGGAGTAGAATAAATAGGTTTTTTTTTTGAAGAAGTATCAGACCAATTGCTACAACCACTGCAAGTAGTGATGCAGAGTGCAAGCAGTGCTTTGAAAATGTGACTAACCCTCATCAGTACGAATGTATATAGATTCAAATAAATATAGTGCCTACTTAGAATTCATCACGCAAATAATTAATATCTTGCACCTGTGATAAAAAAAATACAATCAAAATCTTCTACTCGGAAATGGTGTTTAGCCCTCTCAATTTTCTTAGCCTCTGCAGTACTCGCACAAGATTATGTTATCACTGATTTTGGAGCTATTGGAGATTCAAAAACACTTAATACAGAGGCCATACAAAAGGCAATTAACACTGCTTACAATAAAGGTGGTGGAAGAGTAGTAGTTCCTAAGGGAGTATTTAGAAGTGGTAGTATTGTGCTCAAGTCTAATGTCGAGTTCCACGTTTCGAAAAATGGAACTCTCTTAGGAAGCACAAATCCAAAGGATTATCTTAAAATTTCTAGATGGAAGTCATTGATATTGGCCGATAACGAAATTAATATCTCAATATCTGGAAAGGGGATAATTGATGGGCAAGGTGGAGAGTTAGCATTAAACATAGATAGTTTATTCTATGCGGGAGAGATCGATAGTGTGCACTACAATTTTGTGGAAATGAGACCAAAGTACTATTTGAGACCTCAGCTCATAGAATTTATTAAATGTAACAATATAAAAGTATTAGACATTACTCTCAGGGATGCTGCTTGCTGGGTTCAAACTTATGATAGATGCAAGTATTTGGTTGTAGATAAGGTCAAAGTAGTGAGCGATGCTTATTGGAATAATGACGGGATAGATATCGTCGGTTGCCAAAATGTGCAGGTTACGAATTGTGACATAAACTCTTCAGATGATGGCATTTGCTTAAAAACAGAAAAGAAAGGTCCTGACGCTGTTTGTGATAGTATTTATATCGCAAATTGCAGAGTAAGATCAAGTGCCAGTGCTGTCAAATTTGGCACCTCAGCGATGGGTGACATGAGGAATATAGAAATAAGAAATATTAAAGTTTACGATACATATCGTTCAGCTATTGCAATAGAAGCCGTACAAAACGGTATTATAGAAAACGTGCTCATAGAGGATGTCAAAGCCAAAAACACTGGCAACGCAATCTTTCTGAAAATTGGACAAATTCGATCAGCCACCAAGCCAGGAGTTATGCGAAACGTGGTCATTCGAAATGTCAAAGTAAAAGTACCTTTTAAGCATCCTGATTATAAGTATGAAATAAGAGGCCCTGAGTTACCATATTTTCATAACGTATACCCTTCTTCTATTATAGGAAATCCTGGACACTTGATTCAGGATGTGGTTTTAGAGAATATCATTATAGTACATCCCGGAAAAGGAAATCAAGCGTATGCAAGTATGCCCTTGGATCGCATTGAAGAGATACCGGAATACATTCATAAGTATCCAGAGTTTTCTATGTTCAGAGAGTTACCAGCTTGGGGTTTTTACATAAGACACGCTGAAGGCCTTACGATGCGTAATGTCACTGTTAAATTAAAAAATCCAGATTACAGAACAGCATTTGTTTTAGATGATGTGAGGAATTCATTATTTCAGTCTGTAGCGGTAAAAGGTGATACTAAGTCAAATGATTTCTATTTAAATAATTCTGAAAATATTCAATTTAAATAATGTATGAGTGTTTCCTGTTCTTTGTGATTAAAAAATAAATTATTAAAACTCACTGAACTTCAGAAAAATATCGGATAGCCGCACTCTTACCGTAGCCCATAATATCAACCTTTTTCTCCTTTTTTACTCGTTTTATTTTAGGGTTGAAGTTATGCGTATTGATGAAAATAGTTTGAGATTTCTGTTGTAGCCCAAGGTGTCTTCGGTTAAGGTATTCGCTACTTAGCAAGCTGAATGACATCATGTAATCACTTGTTTTCTTGATTTCTTTAGATGCGATTTGTGCTTTGGACTCATCTGTTTCCAACTTGATTCCTAACGTCTTTTTATTGCATTTATAGTAGCTGTTTACTCCATTATTCACTGTGACTAATGTGTCAAATACATAAAAAGGATAGTTATCTAGTATACCACCGTCTACCATTACTTTAGTGGTGGATTCAGCGTCTTCTTTATCCACAAGACTACCATCTGGATTCATAAAAAGAGCCTCAAAGTATACTGGTATACTTATACTAATTCTCACCGCATCTAGTATTCGCATCTTTGGGTAAGTCTCATGACTGAAAACTTCGATTTTTTGATCTGTTAGATTTGATCCGGTGAGGTACAGTAGTTTTACTTTCTTACCCTCTTTTTTAGCTTGATAGAGTTCTTCGAAAGTGAGATCCTTGGAAAAACCCTTTGTCATCATAATTTTACCAAGATCTTCTATTAATCGTTCCGTTTTATAATAACCATAGGTTCGTCTGATTCTCAGCAACCCGCCAATCAAAGGGAATCCAACTTGATTATATTTCCCAAAATTTGTTTTTAAGTTGAGCTGCCTTAGCTCCTTTCCTGAATAACCTAGAGCGTACATCATACCATTCATCGCACCTGAACTAGTGCCCGCTATTTTCTCTATATCATCCGATATGCCTATACTGTCTAGCACTTCAAAAGCACCTGCGTATGCAATACCTTTCATTCCTCCACCTTCCAATACAAGGTTAGTATATTGAGCATGAAGTGAGAAAGAAAGCAGGATTAGAAAAAAGACAGATAGATTTTTCACTTATTGAGCTGAAAGTTTATGTAAGCTAACTATAAATTACCTTTTTTTTTATGCTAAAAACAGATTACCAATAACAAAGTAGAGGAACAAGCCTAAGAGATCATTGCTAGTGGTAATAAAGGGCCCTGTGGCGAGTGCAGGGTCAATTTTGAAATTATCCAATGCCAAAGGGACTACCGTTCCAATAACGGCTGCCATAAGAATTACAGAAAGTAAAGCTAAACTAACAGTCATCATGATATCAATATGATTGCCAGATATAAACCCATAAGCCAAAAGTAGTCCTGAACAAACAATACCGTTTATCATGGCAATCAGTAATTCCTTACCAAGTTTACCCCATACATCACTGTTGGTAATCGTATTATTTGCTAAACCCTGCACCATAATTGAACTTGACTGTACACCAACATTCCCTGCCATCGCCATTATTAAGGGCATAAATAAGGCTAGTTGAACGTTTTTTGCTAATTCAGCCTCAAAACCACCAATAACGAGTGAACTTGCTATTCCTCCTAATAGTCCAATAATTAGCCAAGGAAGTCTTGCACGAGTATTGCTGATGACTGTATCAGATGTATCTTTACCTCCACTGATACCAGATAGCATTTGATAGTCTTTATCCGCTTCTTCTTTTACGAAATCTATAATATCATCAAACGTTATTCTCCCTACTAATCGATTAAAAGCGTCTACAATGGGAAGTGCGACAAGATCGTATTTTTGGATAGTTGCTGCTACTTCTTCCCCAGAAGTATGTGTGTTCTCAAAGATTATATTATCATTATATATCTTATCTACAGTGGTTGTTTCTTTGGCCAAGAGTATCGCTTTCAGTGAGACCCATCCAACAAGCTCATCATAGTCATCTACCACATATACAGTATATACTTTTAACACCTCTTCCGCTTGCTTCCTAATTTCATCTGTACACTGTTTTACGGTCCAATGGAGCTTCACTCTTATCAGCTCCTTGGCCATAAGACCGCCAGCCACATTGTCTGCGAATTTTAAGAGAGACGCAATATTCTTGCTGTGTTCTTTGTCATTTATTTTGCGAAGAATCACCTTGCTCTCTTCCGTACTCATAGAGTTCAGAATATCAGCAGCATCATCAGAATCAATATAAGAAAAAAAGTCATTAGCGATTTCTTCGTTAGTATAACCCTCTAAGAACTTTAGCTTTACATCGGCCTCCAATTCAGTAAGTACGTCTACTTTCTTCTGAGGTTCTAGAAGAGAGGCTATGTATACGGCCTGCTCTAAGTTTAAATCATCAAAGAGTTCTGCAATATCCGCTGGATACAGCTTCTCTAAAACGACCAAAAGATCTTCCTGATTTTTTTCAGCAATTAGATCTATAATCTCTTCGATAGACTCTTTAGTTATCTCTATGATTGACATGCTCTGTTATAAATACACACAATTCTTCAAATTGTAAGTAGTCCAAATTCTCAGGCCGCAAGGTACTAAAATGGTGCTGATTAAAAACCTCTTTTGGGATAATGCTTGCAAGACTATTGCTCAGTGTTTTTCTACGCATACCAAATGCTGTTTTTACTACTCGTTTTAGAAGCTTGGAATCACATTTCCATTCATGCTTTTTTCTCTTAGCTTTTACAACAATACTGTTGACCTTTGGCGGAGGATCAAATGCTTCGGGAGGCAATTTCATCATCGTATCCATTTGGTAATAAAATGGAACAAGCACACTGAGAATACCATACTGTTTTTTGTCCTCAGGCTTAGCCACTAATCGAATTCCCATTTCCAATTGGAACATGCCAACCCATTTAGGTATCAAATCGTGATTCTCTAATATTTTAAAAACAATCTGAGATGATATATTGTAAGGAAAATTACCAATCAGACTGAATTCGGTAGCATAATATTCTCTGAGGTTTACTTTTAGAAAGTCCGCTTTTATGAGATCAATTTCAGTAAACTTTTGTTCAAGATATATTGCTGCGTCGGGATCTATTTCTACGGCTTTGAATGATTTAGCTTCATTCACCATAAACTGAGTTATGACACCCATTCCAGGTCCAATTTCTAGCACATCTTGAGTGCCAATATTATCTAATCCGTCGACTATATTTTTGGCAACTTCATTGCTTTTTAGAAAGTGCTGTCCAAAGTGTTTTTTAGCTTTCATTAATTTTCGCTTTTAGCCAAGACATAAAATCTGTAGGTCCTTCTATATTAATACTTATCGGAATGCATTTTACGTCCTGGGAACCCTTTAGTTGTTTTATCTTCATCCAATCTTTTTCAGTGCATACTAGTGTTGCCTCGGCTGATAAACTTTTTAATTCATCTAAGTCTTTTTGAGAGAATAAGTAGTGGTCCCTGTAGCTTTTGAATTCTTGCAGTTCGTATTTGGATGCGAGATGCTTCGCAAAAATTCTATTTTTAGCGAGTCCACTAAAGCCAATTATAGGGCCAGAGATATCGACATCTGAGTACACAATCTTGGAATAAAATATAGGTTCTTGACCGTAGTTGATAGGCTTATAATCTTCTGGACATTTTGTGTAGACAATTGCATCTGCTCTTTTAGCTCCTTTTCTACTTTCACGCAGTCGTCCAGCAGGCATTTGGTAGTCTTGAAAGTATGGATTTCTGTAAGTACTCAGTAGAATTTGAATTTGAGGTTTTATTGCTCTATGTTGGAAAGCATCGTCCAAGAGTATTAGGTCAATATTGGGTTTCTCTTTCAATATACGCCGAACGCCTAGGACCCTATCTTCACATACAGCGACAGCAATAGAGCCAAATTTTGACTTGATTTGTAAAGGTTCGTCACCAGTTTCAGTAGGAGTGAGATGAGAAGATACCCAAAGAAATCCATTTGTTTTTCGGCCATATCCTCGGCTAAGTGTAGCAATATTATACTCATCTTTTAATTTACGAATCAGATATTCTACCATTGGGGTTTTTCCACTGCCACCCACGGCCAAGTTGCCAACTGAAACAATAGGAATGTCAAATGAAGTAGATTTTAAAATACCGGTATCATAACACCAATTACGAACACTAGTTATGAGCCAATAAATAGCAGCAGGCAGAGTAAGGAGTATGTTTATTCGTTTTTTGATAGGTTACAAAGAAAGTTAAAGAATAGTGTTTACCTTATTCTTTCCAAAACTTGAATTTAGAAGGTAAATATTTATATACCCCCTGATTACAAGTGTCCCAATACAACAACTCCCCAGCGTAGAACAATACGTTTGTTTCCTGACCAATACTTAGTGTTTTTTGAAAACTAGAAGCATATCTAAGTTTAACTAGTACAGAAGGTTCATCAGGATTATTAATACTAACATATGGGTATGAAATTTTAGTGTAATCACTTCTAAGAGGAACTTTTTCTTTTTTATACTTTACAACTTTGGCATTCATCTTTTCGCATCCCTCTTGCAGAAATGTAAAGTCCGCTTTATCCTACCAACTTATTAACAAGAATATTAGCAATGCGATTGAAATTATCCAAATCATCGAATCAAAGTTAAAGTTTTCTTGATTTTAACTCCCTACCTTCGTCCAATGCTTATTTCAGATATTACCCGACACTTAGAATTTATAGCACCGCCTAGTTTACAAGAAAGCTATGACAATAGTGGGCTTATCGTGGGAGATAAGTCGACGGAAGTTAGAGGAGTAATTGTTTCCTTAGACTGTATAGAAGATACGGTGTTGGAGGCGATTGAAAAAGGTTGCAATCTCATTGTTGCTCATCATCCAATTGTATTCAGTGGCCTAAAGCGGTTTAACAATTCCAACTATGTGCAACGCACAGTGCAGCTAGCTATAAAAAATGATATTGCGATTTATGCTATTCATACAAACTTAGACAATGTGTATCATAATGGTGTGAACGCTAAAATAGCAGATAGATTGGGGCTGAAGAACACACATATTCTTGCTCCAAAAACAGGAGGTTTGTTGAAATTGGTAACCTATTGCCCTGTAAAAGAAAGTCAGCAAATTTTGGAATCACTTTTTTCTGCTGGTGCTGGACATATTGGAGACTATTCGGAATGTTCATTTAGTACTCAGGGATATGGCACTTTTTTACCAGGTGAAGGAGCTACACCTTACTTAGGAGAGGTAGGTAAGAGACATATGGAATCAGAAGCTAAAATTGAAGTTATACTTCGAGCACATCAAAAAGCACAGATATTGGAGGCTCTTAAAACTGCTCATCCTTATGAAGAGGTTGCTTATGAATTGTTTCCTACTCTTAATGCAGATCAGGAAATAGGAGGTGGTATGATTGGTGAGCTGAAAAGAGAGATGACTAGGGATGAGTTTTTAAGCCATCTAAAATCATCTATGAATTTGAAAGTAATAAAGTATACTGCCTTTGAAGGCAATGTGAAAAATGTTGCTATTTGTGGAGGTTCAGGTCAGTTTCTTTTTAAACTTGCAAAACTCTCAGGATCAGATGTTTATGTTTCTTCGGATTTCAAGTATCACGAATATTTTGATGCAGAGGGAGAGGTCATGATTTGTGACATAGGTCACTATGAGAGTGAAAAGTATACCATAGATTTATTGCATAGCATTTTGAGTGAAAAATTTAGTACCTTTGCAATCCTTAAATCCGCAGTAGATACTAATCCGATAAAATATTTTCTATAAATGGCAGTTAAAACAATCGAAAAGAAATTAGAGCAACTTTACAAGTTACAGACTATAGATTCACGTTTAGATCAGCTGAGAGCTGTTAGGGGTGAACTTCCTATGGAGGTGTCAGATTTAGAAGATGAGTTGATAGGATTAAATACTAGGTTAACAAACTTCAAAACTGAAATAGATACTTTTAACGAACAGATATTTGCTAATAAGGAGCAAGTTAAAACCTCAAATGAGCTAATCAGAAAGTACAAGACTCAACTTAACGATGTTAAGAATAACAGAGAGTTTGATGCATTGAATAAGGAAATAGAGATTCAAGATCTTACTATTTTAGCTGCTGAAAAAAAGGTCAAAGAAGTACAGTATTCTATTACTTTAAAAGAAGACTTGATCAACGAGGTGCAAGCTAGACTTGATGAGCGTCAAAAGGACCTTGAAAACAAGAAAACTGAACTTCAGGAAATTACTACGGAGACTGAGAAAGAGGAAAAACAAATAATCTCTGAAAGAGAGAAAGCTCAGACGACTATTGACGATAAATTGATCAAAGCATATGACAGAATACGTCATAACTTCAGAAATGGTATTGCAGTAGCTCCTATTTTAAGAGGTGCATGTGGTGGGTGCTTTGCAAAAGTTCCACCTCAGTTACAATCTGATATCAGACAGTCTAAAAAAATTGTAATTTGCGAGGCGTGCGGTAGAATTCAGATTGATGCTCGCATGGCTGGTATCGAAGAGCATGTGGAAGAAGCAAAACCAAAACCAAGAAGAAGAGCTGTTCGTAAGAAATAGACTCAGACCATTTATACTTCTTACAGTACTCCTTTCTTTAGTCCTAAGTTCCTTAGGAAATGATAGTGCATATTTTTCCTTCGATAAGAATCTGGTTAAAACACAAAAGCAAATTTTACAACTACAGTTAGATTCTACAAAGCTAGACCTTCTTGCCTGTCAGTCGTCTGAACCAAACAATTGTGCGATAGACTTTTTGCTGCATGCAAATGCATTTTATAAGGCTTTCATCACTGAAAATCAAATTGACTATGCCGAGTATAGAAAAATAAGGGAT
>ENA-UZXB01006308-UZXB01006308.1-metagenome-genome-assembly--contig:-Day-2-1m-contig-6308_pt1 | contig 11587 bp, 10 predicted proteins | sample MGYA00260339_ERZ794899 | MGnify/ENA metagenome assembly ERZ794899 | reverse complement strand
TTAGTTTTAAAATGATAGACAAGCATCCCGCGCTTAACATTAGCTTTAATTTCGATCTCGGAAATAGAGGTTGCACCATAGCCTTTTTCAGCAAACATAGGTGTTGCTACACTAATCATTTTAGCTTTAGCCAAGCGAGTTCTTGACTGCTCTTTTCGCTTAGGCTTACCTGGATGATGTTGGGCTTGAGAGTACATTTCACATCTCTTGTTTTGTAATCTAAATAGTTAGGTCAAAGCCAGTATTCCGGTATTTAACTTGAAGTCATATTTATCCGTATTTTTATCGGCTGACATTGCTAAAAAATTAGTAAAACTAATAAGTATTGAGTAAAGGTTAGCACGCAATGTTAATAAATTCCTAAGGTTTTCTCAGATGCATGTCTAGACAGAGCTCTATAGAGTGTGTTGTCGAGAATTAATTTCCCTTATGGAGGTCTTGATTTAATTCAACGGCACTTCTATTTGTCAGGCATTCAACAGTCCCGGTTATTGAATTGCGGCGGAACAGAAGGTTAGAGCTACCAGAAAGGTCTCTTGCCTTCATTTTATTTGACCCCTTTTTTTGATCATCCAGCATGGTAACGACTGTTCCGCCCGTAACATACAAACCTGCTTCAATTGTGCACTCGTCGCCCAATGAAATTCCTGCGCCTGCATTAGCCCCGAGTAAACACTTCTTACCCAGAGAAATAACTTCAGTTCCGCCGCCTGAAAGAGTCCCCATAATAGATGCTCCACCGCCTATGTCCGATCCTGCGCCACAAAAGACGCCAGCAGAGATTCGGCCCTCTACCATATTCGGACCTTCAGTCCCGGCATTAAAATTAATAAAGCCCTCGTGCATGACGGTAGTGCCTTCGCCCACGTAGGCTCCAAGCCTAACCCTTCGAGTATCTGCGATGCGAACACCGGTGGGAACAACGTAGTCCACCATTTTAGGAAATTTGTCCACACAATCGACATATATTGGTGTGCCAGCTAAACGAGATTCAAGTGATCGGGCTGCCAGTTCATTAATATCAACTGCGCCAATATTGGTCCAGGCTACATTTTTAAGCACACCAAAAATCCCCGTTATATTTGTCTGTTGGGGCATCACTAATCGGTGAGATAACAAGTGAAGCTTGAGGTAGGCCTGAGGGACCGATGATGGCGGACTGTCCTCATTGAGCAACACTGCTACAATTGGTTTTGAGGACGTTTTTAACTGAGCGACATTTTCAGCAAGGTCACTGTATCCGCAGGTTATTAAAGCGCTCTCGAGCGCTGAAAGCTGATCATTTGATGGCTCTAAATCAGTCTGGTTTGAGCCCAGAGTACTGAAGAGGATAGCGGCCAGCTCAGGGTCAGGGTTCAATAAAGGTACAGGGTAGAATACCTCCAGCCATTCTCCGGCGTTATTTTTTGTTCCAACACCTATGCCAAAACTATACATCTTACTCATGAGTCTATTTTTTCCTAAAATTAATAACTAAAAATCGATTCGTAAATATCGGGCTTAAAACCGACGATGATTGTGCCGTTGTGGTCCAAAATAGGGCGTTTAATCATCGTTGGGTTTGCGAGAAGCAGTTCCGCCACATTATCTCTTACAATATCGTTTTGAATGCTCTGATCTAACTTCCGCCATGTCGTTCCGCGTCGGTTCAAAACAGTTTCCCAATCTGCTTTCTCAATCCATCTATTTATTTGGGTAAGTTCCAAGCCGTCCGCTCGAACATCATGAAAGATGAATTCAATGTTTCGCTCAGCGAGCCACTTACGTGCTTTTTTTACGGTGTCGCAATTTTTAATTCCATATAACGTGGTCACGTAATTTTAACTCGCTGAACCTTAAAGATAACTATACCAAAAGCTAAGGATGTTAGCTTTCAAAAATCGTGGGTGATGATGAAGTACTCAAAATAGTAAAGCTAAGGCTTATTTGCTACAAACGGATTCTTTCGATTGGGGTAGCAGGTTTGGCATATCTCACAAACACGGCCATCGCATCCGCGAGCTGAGCAGAACTCTCTACCATAGAAGATAATTTGCAGATGAAGGTTGTTCCACCGTTCTTTGGGAAAGATCGCTTTCAAATCTCGCTCTGTCTGAGCAACATTTTTCCCTTTGGTCAGTCCCCAGCGTTGTGCCAATCTATGAATATGTGTGTCTACTGGAAAAGCTGGGTATCCAAAACCTTGAGACATAACAACCCCTGCAGTTTTGTGTCCGACGCCAGGTAGGCTCTCTAGACTGGTGAAATCGTTTGGCACTTGCCCGCCAAATTGTTCTACAAGAATAGTTGAAAGTTTTGAGATAGCAGAGGATTTTTGAGGAGCTAGACCACAGGGCCGAACTACCTTATAGATTTTCTCCACAGGTATATGCTGCATGTCATAGGGGTTGTCGGCGAGTTTGAATAGGGAAGGGGTCACTTTATTCACGCGCTCATCAGTGCATTGCGCACTCAATAGAACCGCCACCAATAGAGTAAAGTTGTTTTTATGGTCAAGAGGAACAGGTGTTTCTGGGTATAGCTCATTTAAGCGAGTCAATATAAAGTTGGCTCGTTCTTTTTTAAGCATCTCCTTGACCCTCTAAGGAGGATATAAAATCCTTGATTCGTAACGCTGCCTCAACGCACTCAGCTGTATCGGCAACAAGTGCCATTCGGACTCTATTTTGCCCCGGGTTGCAATTGTCGCTCGGCCTAGACAAGAACTGCCCGGGTAATAGGGTGACATTTTGTGTGGCGTAGAGCTCTCGTGCGAAATCGATATCATTGATCGGAGTTTTGGCCCACAAATAAAAGCTGGCGTTGGGTTCAGGAAAATCCATATAACCATGCAAAATTTGAGTTACTGCAGCAAATTTGTGGCGGTAGAGTTCTCTATTTTCAACGGTATGATCTTCGTCGCTCCAAGCTGCGATGGACGCCTTTTGAACAGGCAGTGACATACTTGATCCATGGTAGGTTCTGTATTTCAAAAAATCTGCTATTAGAGACGCATCACCAGCGACAAATCCTGATCTCAAGCCGGGCAGATTGGACCGTTTTGACAAACTATGGAAAACGACGCACCTCGAATAATCATGACGCCCGATATGCCTGCACGTTTCAAGCAGACCAATTGGTGGATTTTGCTCATCTAAGTAGACCTCTGAATAACACTCGTCACTGGCGATAATAAAGTTGTACTTATCAGCCAAATGAATTGCCTGTTCCATGGCCTCCAAACTCATCACGGCACCGGTAGGATTTCCTGGAGAGCATAATTGTAATAATTGACATCGTTCCCACACCTCAGGAGAGACATTTTTTAAATCGGGAGAAAAGTTTTTCTCAGAATCGCAATTTAAATACACCGGTTCAGCGCCAGCTAGGAGTGCAGCACCTTCATAAATTTGATAAAAAGGGTTCGGTGCCACTACAACAGGTAGGTCAGTGCAGTCCTTGACATTAATGGCACTTTGAGTAAATGAAAATATCGCTTCTCTGGTACCACATACTGGTAAAACGTTCTTATCAGGGAGCACACTATCTGATGTTAAGTTGAAGCGTTTTGTCAGCCAGTTGCAGATAGTATTTCTAAGTTCCAAGGTGCCTCTGGTTGTGGGGTACCTTTCAATCTCATCGATAGAATTAGCAAGAACATCCTTAACAAACTGTGGGGCCGGATGTTTAGGCTCGCCAATTGATAGCGATATATGATTTAAATGTGAGGGCGGTGAAATATGCTTTTTAAGTGCACTTAACCGTTCGAAGGGATATGCCTGAAGCTTTTGAAGGTTAGGATTCATTGATTAATGGCGCACTTTTATTTGTTGAAGTTCATTTTTGTCAACATCATCATTATTGCGTTTGTCGAGTTCATTGCAGATTGCCAGTTGAATCTCTTCATTGAGATGAGGGTCGGTCAAGGGTTGATGGCTGCTATCAGTCAAGTAAAAGATATCCTCAACTCGTTCACCTAAGGTAGCGATTTTTGCATTATATAAGTTGAGATCAAAGCGCAAAAATATACTCGATATATGAGCAAGTAGCCCGGGCCGGTCAGGAGTGATAACTTCTAGCATTGTAGTATTAGTATCGGTATCGTTGCTTAATGATGTGGTGGTTTTAATTGCAAATTGTTTTAACTGACGAGACGTTCTTCGCTGAATATTAAGATTAACAGACTCTGGTTTTTTAATCCCCCTCCTCAACTCTTTAATAACCTTTTTGCATAACTCTGGTTGATCACCTATTGGTTGGTCAGAATCATTGAGTACGTAAAAAACGTCAAATGCTTGATCGTCGCTAGTACTCTGGAGTCGCGCATCTTGGATGTTGAGTTGCAGTTTGTCGAGAGTTCCTGCAATCACCGAAAAGACCTTGTGACGATTTCGAGCATGGACAAATATTTGAGTGGCGATAGGTACTTCAACACCAATGTCTCGAATTAGGACCACAGGTTCCTGTGGATTTTTGTTCTCGGCAATTGCGATAGTGAAGGCCGCGATATCATCTGCGCGTTCCCTCAAAAATAGCTCGTCACCTATGTCATGCCATATGTTTTCTGCAATAGCTTTATCTAATCCCTTTGCTTGTAGGCGCTCCAACACTGCATTTTTTGCCGAGTTTACCCAGGTAGTTCGGCTAGCTGGTGCGGCCAAACCTTCCTGCAGAACCCGTTTTGTTTCAAAATAAAGATTGTGCATCAGTGAACCTTTCCAATCTGTCCATAACCGCGGATTTGTCGCGTTTATGTCTGCAACTGTCAACAAATAAAGATGTTCCAAATGCATGAGGTCCCCCATACGGCTAGCAAATCGATGAATCACGTCAGGGTCCGATGTATCCTCTCTTTGCGATACAGAAGACATCAAAAGATGGTTTTTTACTACCCATTTGATTAGATCCGTCTCCTCGGGCTTTAATCCATGTCTCTCAGCAAATGACACGATGTCGATAGCCCCGAGCTCTGAGTGGTCGCCACCTCGCCCTTTTGCGATGTCGTGATAGAGAGCGGCTATGGTAACGAGCTCAGGTTTAGCTAAATTTTTATAAAGATGGGACGCCACTGGGAATGACTTTGCTATTTCTGGTCGTGCAAAACGACGCAAGTTTCTTATTACTTGTAAGGTGTGAACGTCAACAGGATAAATATGGAAAAGGTCATGTTGAGTCTGGCCAACAATGCGACCGAATTCAGGAAGATAAAGCCCAAGAATTCCGTATCGATTCATGCGTTGGAGTTGAAGGGATAGTTTAAATGGCACTTTTAGTAAGCGCATAAATAGGTCTATATTTTCTGGATTAGACCTATAGTTTTCATCGATTAGGTTTCTGTGGAGTCTAATCTGCCTTATGGTCGAAGCCCTTATACCCAAAATTTTATCATTCTCTCCCAAGATGACGAAAAGCTCGAGTAGGGCTGGCGGGTATTTAACAAATACATCTTCATCTACGGTATCAATATAATTATCACGGATTAAGAATCGATCATTAATCTTAACTACTTTCTTTGTTTTTCCTTTACGATAAATTGCTTCATCTAGATATTGCAGTAGTACATCATTTAATTCCCTTATTGACAAAACAACCTGATAGTAGCGTTGCATGAATTTCTCAACGCCAAGCTTGTCGTCGGAGTCCGAGTAACCAAGCATCTCAGCTAGCTTGCGCTGATAATCAAACAGAAGTCTCTCTTCTCCTCGACCGGCGATTAGATGCAGTCCATACCTTACTGCCCACAGAAACTCCTCATCTCTACGCAGGGTTAAATACTCTTCTTCAGAGAGAAAACCTTCCTTAACTAAATGAGAGCGGCGGTAGACATTAAAGTGTCGCTTGGCTGTCCAGTTAATTAACTGTATGTCGCGAAGTCCGCCAGGCGCCTCTTTTATATTGGGTTCAAGGTTATACTCAGTATCACCATGTTTGTGATGTCGGGCGATCTGTTCATCAATTTTTCCTCGATAGAACAAAGCAGACGCCCATATTTTATCTGGACCTGTTTTTCTATGCATGGACACAAGCAGTTCTCGATTACCACAAATCAAACGAGTTTCCATTAGATTAGTAGCAACGGTAATATCATTCTTCGCTTCTACAGTGCACTGGGTTATCGATCTAACGCTATGGCCTATCTTAAGTTGAATGTCCCATAAAAAAGCTAAGAAATTTTCGATATTCTTCTGGTACTTTGCTGCATGATTTTTTCGCATCAAAATGAGCAAGTCGATATCTGAATGAGGGTGTAACTCACCTCGTCCATAACCACCAACAGCAATGAGACATATGTCGGTATCCCAGGAGTATCGGTGCCAAGCTAAGGATAGTATCGAATCTGCAAACCGCGCAGTTTCATTAACCAGCGTGTGGATATCTTCGCCTTCATAAAATCGATTGTTGAAGTGTGCTCTTGCTGCACTGAGGGCATCTCGAAAGACTGGGATTGGTTCGCCATTTGCGAGATCATTTAGAAAACGTTTTTGATCAAAGAAGAGGGGCGACCATGCTTCTGAAGGACGTGATGACACTGGATGGGTCTCCGTGTTAAAGCGATTCTTCCTGCCTTAAAGTGAAAACCTCACACCCATTAGCTGTAACTACCATGGTATGCTCCCATTGTGATGACAATCGCCCATCTTTAGTTTCGACCGTCCAGCCATCACTTTTTAATTTAGTGGTATATTTTCCGGCATTGAGCATCGGCTCAATCGTAAACGACATTCCTTCTTTTAACTCTAGGCCTGTCCCTTTGCTGCCGTAATGGAGAATCTGTGGCTCCTCGTGAAACTGTGGGCCGATACCGTGGCCACAATAGTCCCGCACAACGGAGTAATAATTTTTTTCCGCATGAACTTGTATTATGTTGCCGATATCCCCGAGGCATACTCCCGGCCCAACAATTTCAATTGCCTTGTACATGCATTCTTGGCTGACATTGACTAATCGCTGAGCATGGGGTTGAACCGCTCCAACACAATACATTTTACTGGTGTCTCCGAACCAACCATCCTTGATAACAGTTACATCAATGTTGATGATATCACCACTTTTTAGGATCTTCTTTTCAGAGGGAATACCATGGCAGATGACCTGATTCACAGAGGTGCAAATTGACTTTGGAAAACCTTTATAGCCAAGACATGCGGGGATCGCTTTTTGCACGTTGACAATATGGTTATGACAGATTTGATCTAAAGTTTCTGTGCTGACACCGGGAACTACATGTTCTTCTATTAACTCAAGAACCTCCGCAGCCAGACGACCAGCGATTCGCATTTTCGCAATTTCCGAGTTACTTCTCAGCTTTACCGGCATAAAATTTTCTCTGGGATTGTTCGACAGGTGTATTGTACGCGTGTTGTTGCAAATGGGGGAGTGGTTGACTCAAATTTTATTGCTTCTGGTAGTAAAAAAAATTGACTGTGCCCGCCCGCGCCGCAGATCGATTTAACATTGACATATTCCCCACCTTTTTTTCTTTAATTGGTAGCACCAATATGGTATAAAGCGCGCCGTTGTGGGAATGAACTCACAACTTAATTTAATTTAAACGACACACATGTTCCGACACAATGGTCTGGGTGCCTGCACTGAGAGGTTTCTTTGCTGGGTTGATCATTGGGGAATGTGGAGGCTTAACCCCAAGAGGAAAAATTATGTCTATTGTCAGTATGCGCGATATGTTGCAAGCTGGTGTTCACTTCGGTCACCAAACTCGCTTCTGGAATCCAAAAATGGGCCAGTATATTTTTGGCTCACGAAACAAAGTACACGTTATTAATCTTGAACATACGGTTCCGGCTTTCAACGAAGCACTCGAAGTTTTGCGAGTTGAAGCAGCCAAAGGTAATCAAATTTTATTTGTAGGCACCAAACGAGCAGCTCAGAAAATAGTTAAAGAGCAAGCAGAAAGGTGCGGTATGCCTTACGTAAGTCACCGTTGGCTTGGTGGTATGTTAACTAATTACAAAACAATTCGAGCATCCATTCGGCGATTTAGGGATCTTGAGTCCCAAGAAAGCGATGGTACCTTCGAAAAGTTGAATAAAAAAGAAATCCTTACTCGCACTCGCATGAAAGATAAGTTGGAAAATTCTATTGGCGGGATTAAAGATATGAATGGTCTGCCAGATATTCTTTTTGTAGTTGATGTGGATCATGAGCGCATTGCAATTAATGAAGCAAACAAACTAGGCATTCCAGTGGTTGGAATTGTTGATTCTAATAGTGATCCCGACGGAGTTGATTATATTATCCCAGGGAACGATGACTCTATTCGAGCCATTAAACTTTACGCAGCATCGATTGCCGACTCAGTTCTTGAAGGCAAGGCCCAGTCGGCAACCATAACAAGCAAAGATGAGTTTGTTGAGGTTGCAGAGGAGGCGCCCGCAAAAGTGAGTCCAAAGGTTGCGGTCAAAGCGGCGACTGCCGTTGCAGAGGCTCCAGTAGTTGAAGAAGCTCCAGCAGTTGNNAGCAGTTGCAGAAGCTCCAGCAGTTGAAGAAGCTCCAGCAGTTGAAGAAGTTTCTGCAGAGACTAAAGAGTCGACTGCCGAGAGCTCTGATAAGTAGTTAACACTGGTTATCAGGCTTAGCTAAAGGGGGTTTCTGCCCCCTTTATTTTAAATGAAATTATGATTTAGAGAGGATTACGATGTCACAAGTAACAGCATCTTTGGTAAAAGAGCTTCGAGATCGAACAGGGTTGGGTATGATGGAGTGCAAGCGAGCGCTCGTAGAAGCCGATGCAGATATTGATAAGGCAATTGAAGACTTACGTAAGTCCAGTGGAATGAAGGCGGCTAAGAAAGCCGGGCGGACGGCTGCTGATGGGCTTGTCTCGGTTAAGGTTGAAGGTGGCTATGGAGTTGTCGTTGAGGTTAATAGCGAAACTGATTTTGTTGCCCGAGATGAAGGTTTTCAGGGCTTTGTCGCCGCGGTAGTAAATGCAGGGTTTTCTTCTAAGGCCACTGATATGGCTGCCCTTATGGAGGGAGATCTAGAGTCAGCCAGAGAAGCGCTGGTGCAGAAAATTGGTGAAAATATTTCTCCTAGAAGGATTTCATGTGTTGAAGCAGATGTTGTCGGCGGATATGTTCACAGCAATAATAGAATCGCTGTTATAGTGGGTTTAAGCGGTGGTGACGAAGAATTGGCAAAGGATGTAGCGATGCACGTAGCGGCTGTTAATCCAGCTGTTGTAAGTTCTGACCAAATGCCCGCTGATATTGTCGCTGCAGAGAAAGAAATATTTGCAGCGCAGGCAAGAGAAAGTGGCAAGCCAGAAGAGATTATTGAGAAGATGATCGTCGGTAGAGTAAATAAGTTTTTAAAAGAGAGTAGTCTAGTGGATCAGCCGTTTGTTAAAGATCCAGACACTTCTGTTGGCAACTTGGTTAAAGCCGCTGGTGCTGAGATACTATCCTTCGTAAGATTCGAAGTGGGTGAAGGTATTGATGTTGAAGAGGTAGACTTTGCTGCAGAGGTAGCTGCTCAAGTGCAGGGTGCAAGTTAAGATTCAAGTATAGGAGTTGCTATGCCAGTTTCGGGGAAAGTTAAAGAATACAAAAGAATTTTACTGAAACTCAGTGGTGAAGAGTTGATGGGGAGCGAGGGCTTTGGGATAGATCCTAAGGTTCTTGACCGCATGGCTCTTGAAATTGGTCAACTTGTAGGTATCGGTGTTCAAGTAGGCTTGGTAATTGGAGGTGGGAACCTGTTTAGAGGTGCCGCCCTCAATGCAGCCGGTATGGATCGGGTGACTGGCGATCATATGGGAATGTTAGCCACAGTAATGAATGCATTGGCTATGCGTGATGCATTGGAAAGATCCAATATTTCGTCCCAAGTTATGTCTTCTATTCCTATGAGTGGCGTTGTAGAGCACTATGACCGGCGCCGTGCGATTCGCTACTTAAAAGATGGAGATGTGGTTATATTTGCCGCCGGTACAGGCAATCCTTTTTTCACTACGGACTCAGCTGCTTGCTTGCGCGGTATAGAAATTAATGCTGATGTGGTATTAAAAGCGACAAAGGTTGACGGTGTTTACAGTGCTGATCCGATGATTGATTCAAATGCTGAGCTATACTCTAATCTTACTTATGATGAGATTCTTGATAAGAAACTTGGTGTAATGGATTTAACTGCTATTTGTCTCTGCCGAGAACATAAAATGCCGTTGCGTGTTTTTAGAATGTCAAAACAAGGTGCGTTGTTAAATCTGGTGGTTGGCGGTGAAGAAGGCACGCTCATCGAAGAACAGTAAGGAACTAATTAATGATTAATGAGTTGAAAAACGATGCTGAAGTACGGATGTCAAAGTCCTTAGATGCTTTGGCAAATGCCTTTAATAAAATACGCACTGGGCGAGCACACTCAAGTTTGCTAAATGGTATTTCAGTCGATTATTACGGCGTTGATACACCGTTATCGCAGGCAGCCTCGATCGTGGTTGAGGACTCAAGAACTCTCTCGGTTACGCCCTGGGAGCGATCATTGATTCCCGAAATTGAAAAAGCCATTATGAAATCAGATTTGGGTTTAAATCCGACTACAGCGGGTACCGTCATTAGAATTCCGCTTCCAGCTCTAACTGAAGAAACTCGAAAGAACTATGGTAAGCAAGCAAAAGCCGAAGCTGAAAACTCAAGGGTGTCTATTCGGAATATCCGTCGTGATATCCTCTCTGAATTAAAGGACCTGCTCAAGGAGAAAGAGATCAGTGAAGATGAAGAGCGGAAGGCCCATGATGACATCCAAAAGATAACTGATCGTTTCGTTGGCTCAGTAGACGAGGCGCTATCGGTTAAAGAAAAGGATTTGATGGAGATTTAATCTCCTCAACTAACGGCAGATGATGCAACAAGATCAGCAAGCAGTTGAACACCCTTTGTCGCATCAGATCTCACTGATGTCTAAGCCAAGCCGTCTGGCGTCTAGATTTATATTCCTTGCTACTGGCCAGTTTTCTAATCTCAGTATTCGTTTGGCCTCAGCCAATGCTTAAGCTCAGGATCGTTACAGCGGTTCTTATGGCTATAGTGTTTCTAGCTATGTTATTTTCAATGCCCCCAATGGTTTTTTCTATCGCTATTCTTTTTGCTGTTGCGCTTGGAGCATGGGAATGGGCGGATGTCATTGGAATTGCGGGAGCTGTCCCACGGCTGGCCTTTATTTTTGTATTGTTATGTACGATCTTTGGTGTTGCGGTCTGGTTAGGTTTTCCTGCCGGCGTTGCGTCCGAACGTGCTCAAAGCATATTGTTGATAGCGGTAACTCTATGGGCAGTCATATTTCTATGGATTCAAGGTTACCCCTCTAGTGCGATCTTGTGGTCGCCTCGACCTGTCCAAGCAGCAATGGGTATATTGTTACTTACCTTTACGTGGGTAGCGATTGTATCGGTCTTGTATAAAGACCAGGGTCAGTGGCTATTGTTGGTTGGTATTCTAATTGTGGTGCTTGCAGATGTTGGTGGTTTTGTTGTTGGTAAAATCGCTGGCCGTCATAAGATGGCACCTATCGTAAGTCCAGGCAAGACCTGGGAAGGGTTTGCAGGGGGGTTAGTATTTCAGTTGGTTTTGATAGTTTGTTTGATGCAGTT
>ENA-UZXB01007118-UZXB01007118.1-metagenome-genome-assembly--contig:-Day-2-1m-contig-7118_pt1 | contig 11606 bp, 9 predicted proteins | sample MGYA00260339_ERZ794899 | MGnify/ENA metagenome assembly ERZ794899 | reverse complement strand
CCCGCAGGTGGTCGAAGATGCTCGCGTTAGCGCCAGTGCAGAGACCTTTGCGGACCTAGCTAAACTCGGATCAACGCACCCTTGTCAAGTGACGTGACGCATGAGCGACGATACAAGGCCCATTGCTATGCCAGCAACTATGTTAACAGGCCTCTCTATTCGTAGAAGTTCGCCAACGCTTTGTAACCCTCAAGTGCCGCGTCTGTGCTTCAAATCCAAAAATCAGCCCACAAGAAAATCATTTTATTTTTATCACTTTGTAATTTTGTGACCCGGCTTCATTAGTGCGATAGGCACCCACCAACTCAGCTCCAAGTGAAGATAGCGTATCGCTCAACCAGGAATCATTCATGATGGCTATTCCATAATTGTCCCATCTTTTGGTATCACCCCATACAAAATTGTTTTGCAGCAGACTTTGCTCAGCTTCACATTGCCCTCCAAGCACTTTTTCAATCCACTCTTTCTGCTTCACATTGGAGTAAAACTTTTGCATTTCACCTTGTTCTAACACGGAAACGACCAGTAGCCCGTCTGGAGATAAGACGCGGATTAATTCGCTCAATGTAGCGATTGCACTGACTTCGGACAGGTGAGAAAAAACTGAATTCGCAAAGGCCAAATCGAGAGCGTCATTAGCGAACGGCAAAGTTCCCATCGATTCGACCTCATCAAATTGAATAGTACTCGCGCATTCGGTCGCCGAGGCAATCAAACGGCTGTCGACGTCGACCCCATAAATGTTTCCATCGTCTGATAACGTCGCCATGAGGCGAGTAATTCTTCCCCATCCACAGCCATAATCGAGAATCTTGGGCGTATGCTTTAGTTCGTACTGATTCAGGGTATCTCTTAGCGTTTTGAAAATCGCCAAGCCACTCAAAGCAGTTGACTCGCCCTTAAGGTTGTTAGTGAGAACCTGAATGTCTTCACTGGGAAACTCAAAGACGTTTGATTTTTCGAGTCTACTCGCCTTTAAATATTCTTGTTCCGTGGCTTCGAAGCCATTTTCCACGAGGAAATTATTTATCATGACTCGAGTTATCCGTTGGTCAAATTTATCGTTGCGCTTACCGACTAATTTGCGGTTGCGGTAGAAACGCAACATTCACCGAAACCATTGAATCAATCACTTAATGACGTCACTCACACTCGATAATCGCATCGCTCATAACCCAGCAACTAAGGGACTCTTTATGGACTATGTAAGTCAATCTAACCATCTGCTGTCACAGCCACTTTATTCCCACTCAATCGTGGCAGGCGGCTTCCCTGAAATATCGTAGGTGACTCTCGAGATACCGGAGATCTCATTGATGATGCGATTGGAAACTACCTCGAGTAACTCATAAGGCAGATGTGCCCAGCGCGCGGTCATGAAATCGACGGTTTGCACCGCGCGAATCGCGATGACGTATTCGTAACGACGGGCGTCCCCCACTACACCGACTGACTTTACCGGTAGAAAAACCGCAAAGGCTTGGCTGGTTTTGTCGTACCAACCGGATCGGTGCAGCTCTTCGATAAAAATCGCATCGGCCTGTCGCAACAAATCGGCGTATTCTTTTTTCACCTCACCGAGAATGCGCACACCGAGACCAGGCCCAGGGAACGGATGGCGAAAGACCATGTCTTTTGGCAGGCCTAACGCTAATCCAATACGGCGGACTTCATCTTTGAACAATTCACGCAGTGGCTCGACCAACTCAAGCGCCATATCCTCGGGCAAACCACCGACATTGTGGTGTGACTTGATCACATGGGCCTTGCCTGTTTTTGACCCCGCAGACTCAATCACGTCGGGATAAATCGTCCCCTGCGCCAACCACTTCACATCGGTGATCTTAGTGGCTTCTTCGTCGAAGACATCGATAAACGTATTGCCAATCGCTTTGCGTTTGGCCTCGGGGTCACTTACCCCGTGCAGCTTGTTTAAGAAACGCGCTTCAGCATCAGCTCTGATAACCCGTACGCCCATATTCTGCGCAAACATCGCCATCACCTGATCGCCCTCATTGAGGCGCAGCAGGCCGTTATCAACGAAAACACACGTCAGCTGGTCACCGATGGCACGATGCAATAGTGCGGCCACAACTGAGGAATCGACACCCCCCGATAGCCCGAGCAGCACACGATCATTACCCACCTGCTCCTGTACACGCCGGATCGCATCTTCCACGATATTGGCAGGGGTCCAAAGCGTCTCACAAGCACATATCTGTTGGACAAAATACGTGAAGATATTTTCGCCTTGTGCGGTGTGAGTCACTTCCGGATGAAACTGAATGCCGAACCAAGGTTTATCGATGTGCGCCATGCCGGCAATCGGACAGCTGTCGGTCTCGGCAATGCGTTCAAAATCCGGCGGCAGTTGAGACACCTTGTCGCCATGACTCATCCAGACATCGAGCAGTTGCCGGCCGCTGCTGTCAGTTTCATCAGAAAAATCAGCAAACAGCCCACCCGGGGAGGTGCGGCGGATTTGCGCGTAACCAAACTCAGACGTCTCGGAGCCTTCTACGACACCCCCTAACTGGGCGGCCATTGTCTGCATCCCGTAGCAAATACCGAGCAAGGGCACATCGAGGGCAAATACAATGTCTGGGGCGCGCGGAGAATCTGTCTCGGTGACCGACTCTGGTCCGCCTGAGAGAATAATACCGCTCGGCACGAAGGCACTGATATCCGACGCATCGGTATCCCAGGGCATAATTTCGCAATACACCCCCACTTCCCTGATGCGGCGTGCAATCAACTGTGTGTATTGCGAGCCAAAATCTAAGATCAGCAGTCGGTCGCGATGAATATCTTGTGTCACGCTGCGGGCTCCCGACTCACAAGTGAAAAATGGCTGGTCAGCACGCCATCAGCGCACCGGGTAATTGGGGGCTTCTTTGGTAATCGATACATCGTGCACATGTGACTCCGACATACCCGCCGCGGTCACACGCGTAAATTGTGTGTCGGACCGCATTGCTTCCATGGTGGAGCATCCGGTGTATCCCATCGCCGAGCGCACGCCCCCCATCAGTTGCAAAATAATCGCAGAGACAGGACCCTTGTAAGGCACTCTCCCTTCGATACCCTCGGGCACCAGCTTCTCAGAGCCCAACGCCGCGTCCTGAAAGTAACGATCCGATGACCCTTGGCTCTGTGACATAGCGCCAATGGAGCCCATACCTCGATAAGCCTTGTAGGTTCTACCCTGGAACAATTCCACTTCACCCGGCGCCTCTTCGGTACCTGCAAACATACTGCCCATCATCACGGCATCTGCGCCTGCTGCCAGTGCTTTCGCCAAATCGCCAGAAAAACGCACTCCGCCATCGGCGATAACGGGTATGCCAGAATCGGCCAGTGCAGCGGCCACATTAGCCACCGCCGAAATTTGAGGTACGCCAATGCCCGTGACGATACGAGTCGTACAAATAGAGCCGGGACCAATACCGACCTTCACCGCATCGGCACCTGCATCACGCAATGCTAGAGCGGCGTCGGCCGTCGCGATATTGCCGCCGATCACATCAATACTGGGATACGCCTGTTTGATCATGCGAACGCGGTCTAGGACGTTCTTTGAATGTCCGTGGGCCGTATCCACTACCAACACATCAACGCCCGCGCGCACCAGTGCTTCAGTGCGCTCATCCGTATCGGGACTGGTGCCGACTGATGCCCCCACCCGTAACTGCCCTGAACCATCTTTACAGGCATGGGGGAACGATTCAGCCTTATCAAAATCTTTAACGGTGATCAGACCCTTCAAAGTAAAGTCATCATCAATCACCAGAATTTTTTCAATACGAAACTGATGCAGTAAGCGCTGCACCTCGTCCGAAGGTGCGCCTTCTTTCACCGTCACCAACTGCTGCTTTGGCGTCATGATGGCCGACACCGGCTGTTCGGTATCTGTCTCAAAGCGAATATCGCGCCGCGTCACGATCCCGACGAGTTGACCTGCCGCCATCACCGGCACACCCGAAATCCCATTGGCGCGAGTGAGATCAATCAGCTGGGCGATGCTGGCGGTGCTCTCGATCGTAATGGGGTCTTTGACCACCCCACTTTCAAACTTCTTCACCCGACGAACTTCTTCTGCCTGCTCGGCGATCGTCATGTTCTTATGGATGATGCCAATACCGCCCTCTTGCGCCAGGGCAATAGCCAGCCTCGCCTCGGTCACCGTGTCCATAGCGGCCGATACCAAAGGAATATTGAGCGGAATGTTGCGTGTTAAGCGCGTGACCAGCGAGACATCTTTGGCCGTGACCTCAGAATAGCCTGGCAGGAGGAGCACGTCGTCGAAAGTCAGCCCTTCGTGTGCAATTCGGAGCATGTTAGCCTCGCAGTGCCCAGTTCGTAGTGTCTACGATACTGGGTCTCCCCAAACGCGCTAGTATACAGACGGTGCGATGGTGCGACAATAATAGAAAGCGGCCCTCCAGTGGCAACGCGTGAACGGAGAGCCACCCTAACCCATGCAGACAGACCCCCATACCCATCAGGCACTCAGCGTCAGCGAACTCAATCGCGAGGCAAAAAATCTGTTAGAGCGTCACTTCGACTGGGTTTGGGTCGAGGGCGAGATCAGTCAATTTACTGCCGCCAGCTCCGGCCATTGGTACTTTTCGCTCAAAGATGCGGGGGCGCAGGTCCGCTGTGCCATGTTCCGCCGTGCAAATGGGCGGGCCAAACTGCAGCCCAAAACGGGAGACTCAGTTCGTATTCGTGCGCGAGTTACCCTATATGAGGGCCGCGGGGAATTTCAACTGGTCTGCGAACATATTGAAGCGGCTGGCGTTGGCGCCTTGCAAGTCGCCTTTGAGCAACTCAAGGCACGACTATCTGAAGAAGGTTTGTTCGCCAGCGAGCATAAGCAATCTATCCCAACCGATGCAGAGCACGTCGGCATAGTGACCTCTGCTACCGGCGCCGCCTTGCAGGATATTCTCACGATACTCGAGCGACGCAGCCCCCATACTCGAGTCTGTGTATTTCCAGTTCCCGTGCAAGGAGATGGCGCTGCACAACGCATCGCCGATGCGATTAACCAAGCCGACCAGCTCGCAAGAGACGGTAAGGTTCGCATCGACGTTTTAATTGTGGGACGGGGTGGCGGATCGCCAGAAGACCTCTGGGCATTTAATGAAGAGGTCGTTGCGCGGGCACTCTTTGCGACGAGCGTGCCAACGGTATCTGCGGTCGGCCATGAGATCGACTTTAGCATTGCAGATCTGGTGGCAGACACCCGAGCTGCAACACCATCAGCAGCAGCCGAATTGGTGTCGATTGATCAAAATGAATTGCTTCAACAACTTGATCAGCTCTCAAGCAGACTGGATCGCGCCGTCGGTCGATCGATCAACGAACTCACCGAACAGTTGAGCGCCCTGCAAAAGCGGATTCGTCATCCCGGTCACGCACTGACCCAACATCGGAAAACACTATTGCAACTCAGCGGTGCGCTGCAGCGGACGACGCAACGGCACATCACAACGCGCGGTGCGAAAGCAGATCAGCTGATGACGCGATTGGCAGCGCAGCATCCCAAGCAACAACTCGTGCGTCACCGCGGAGAGAACGCTCACCTACAGCATCGTTTACTGCTGCAGATCAAACAAAAGCTGCACAGCGTCAAGTCGCAGGCGCTATATCAACACAAGCTGCTGCAATCGTTAGGGCCAGAACAAACGCTAAACCGTGGTTACGCAATCGTGACCGACGCGCAAGGCAATGTCATCCGGGATGCAAACCGTCAGCAGCCAGGGGATGACGTATCAATCCGCCTGAAAAAAGGGAAGCTCACCGCTGAGGTAACCGGGCGAGCGAAGGACTGATACCGCGCCTGAGACAGATCGCTTTAGTATTTTGCCGGTAATCGCGTATTAATGATGATATGGCGGCCTTCAAACCGGATGTACTCTCCAATCGTCAGGTCCTTGAGGATCCTTGCCACCATCTCTCGCGAGGCACCAACACGGTCGGCAATATCTTGCTGGGTCAGCTTATCGGGGATGAACAGTGTCCCATCGCCGCGTTCTTCCGCAAGATCCATCAACACGTTAGCAACACGACCGTAAACATCTTGCAGCGCTAGGCTTTTGACATCTGCCGTTAGTTTTCGAACTCGCCCCGCCAAGTTACTGATGAGTTGCTTCACAATGCCCGGGTGGTCTGCCAGCACACCTGAAAAGTCTTCCTTCATCACGATGCGAAATTCTGACTTCTCTACCGTGCGAACAGAAGCCGATCGAGTCGAGTCATCTAGCAACGCCAACTCGCCGAAGTAATCCCCTGGACCCAAGGTATTCATGATGAATTCTTTGCCATTTTTGTCGCTGCAATACACTTTGACCTTGCCCGACTCAATCACAAACAAGGAGTCTGCGGGGTCATTTTCGTGAATGACCACGGTGTTCTTGGGGAATGCTCGTGTAGTGCTGCTGCTTTCTAACGCTTTTAGCTCTTCGTCAGCAAGACCGTGAAAAATTTCCACTTGATCCAACATAACACCTGTGCCTCTTACTCTCCCCAAGTTAGTGCGATACTAACCCATGAAATGCATATCGCCTATCCCCGTAGGTGACAGGCAATTCACGCAGCAGTCTGCATCGGTATACTTCATCAACGGTATACTCAATCAGCATTATGGCGGGGACAGGCGTCGTGGAAACAACAACAGAACAACCAGAGCAGTGGGCCAGTCGTATTCTGGCTTCTGCCACACCACTCCTCGAGGCAGTCAAACGCCCTACCGTGACGATCGAAAGCCCTATGAACGGCGATGTTGAAGCGCTCCAAGATGCGGTGTCTCGAGTGCAACAATTACTGAGCTCTCCCTCAGCAGACTTTAGTCACGACTTGTTGAACCTGATCGGCGCGATCCGTGGTTATGCTGAGATGCTCTACGAAGATATAGAGCTACTTCATCCCGCACTAAAAAGTGCCTTGCCGGCGCTGCTGTCGGCAGTGGAAAGTTCACAGGCCACGCTCGATTTGTCTGCGTCCGCTTTGAGCTCCGCCAAGATGGAAGCGCCGGGCGTGATCTTGGCAGTGGATGACATGCCAGAAAACCGAGAACTCATCAGTCGCCTCTTATCCCGTGCCGGGCATACGGTTATCTCCGCTGTATCAGGCGAAGAGGCATTGGAGCTACTCGAAACACGTGGCGTTGACGTTGTGTTGCTCGACCTCATGATGCCGGGTATCGGCGGCGCCGAGGTGTTGAAGGCAATGAAAGAAAACCCCGCGCTCAGAGCGACGCCTGTCATCATGATCAGTGGCCGTCAGGACATGGATCAAATCATCGCCTGTATTCAAGCGGGCGCGGATGATTACCTTTTAAAGCCCTTTAACCCCGTCTTGTTGCAAGCCCGCATCACCTCTGGGATTGAACGCAAACGCTGGCACGATCGAGAAGAAGATTATCGTCTTCAGTTAGAACGTAACGAGCGTTTTATCCGTAGTACGTTCGGACGCTATTTATCTGACGAGATCGTCGTACAGTTGCTGGAAAACCCTGAAGGTCTGGAGATGGGGGGTGATTTGCGTGAAGTGACGATCATGATGTCCGACATCTGTGGTTTCACGAGCCTGGCTGAGCATCTTCCTCCGCCGCAAGTGGTCTCCTTACTGAATCGTTATTTCGAGCACATGACCGACATCATCTTTTCACATCAAGGAACGATCGATGAGTTTTTAGGGGATGCGATTCTTGCCGTCTTTGGTGCACCGCATCGGCTCGACAACGACCCTGAGCGAGCCGTTCGATGCGCGCTGACCATGCGAGATGCAATGGACGCTGTCAATGAAGCCAATGAGGCCGTTGGCCTACCTGCATTGCAGCATCGCATCGCGCTCAATACCGGCTCTGTCATTGCAGGCAATATCGGCTCTGAACAACGCGCAAAATATGGCTGCGTGGGCCACGCCATGAACGTGACTTCGCGCATCGAGACCCACACTATGCCCAATGAGATACTCATTTCTGGTGCAACTCGAGCGCAACTGCCCGACCACCTTTTTGAACTCGGAGAACCGAGAGAGATGGTCGCCAAAGGCATTGAAGAATCGATTTTGGTCTACCCGGTAGTGGGGTTACAGCCATGACACAAAGTATTGTGACCCTGCTACTGGTCGAAGATAACGAAGTCAATCGGGATATGCTGGTGCGTCGACTGGAGCGCACCGGCTATCAGATTCTCACCGCTGGCGACGGCGAAACCGCGCTCAGTATCATGCGTCAAGCCTCACCCCAAGTCGTGTTAATGGATATGAATCTGCCGATCAAAGATGGCTGGACAGCGAGTCGCGAAGCGCAATTAGACCCACACTTGCAAGCAATACCCATTATCGCGTTGACAGCTCATGCCATGGAACAAGACAAGGCGCGCGCACTGGAGGCCGGGTGCTGTGATTACGCTACCAAACCGGTGGATTTCCCAGCGCTACTCACTAAGATCGCGGCTCACCTTGATGCGGACCGCTAACTCCATCAGCAAGTTGCGGCCGCGCCTCAGCCTGCGCGCTCGGCTCTACCTGTTCTCGGCTGCCATCCTGATATTATTTGGCCTCAATGTCGGCACTTCTCTCTGGGGCAGTTTTGCTCGCAATGAAAGTTCGCTCGCCTATCAAGAGGCAGTCACCGCAGCCCAGTTGACGGCCGAGCTCGAACAAAATCTTCAAACCAAACGTCAGCAGGTATTAGTACTTGCCACACTCAAAGAGACCAGTGTTGAGCCGCTCGACGACAGTGCGATTGCGCAAGCATTAGCTGATCTAGATATCATCTCAACCCGACTGAGACAGCTGGGCGCCTACGGGGGGCCAGACTTAGAAGACTATTATCGGCGCTTGCATGAGAGTGCAACAGCGCTGCTGAACGAGTGGTTGCGCTTTTATGAGGGCTACAACCAAGTCGACCTCGCACCAGATATCGAGTCGGCGTTGTCTTACAACGATACGCAACAACGATTGCAAGAATTAGATCAGCGTCAATCATCCATCGCAGTACAACGTGCCGATGTGATTGATCGAACCATCACACTCACCGACCAAATTACCATCGTCGGTTTTATCGGTTCTATCGTCATCACCCTCGCCTTGGTCTTCGCTATGATCCGAAGCACCAACGCCTCTCTGACGAGAATGAAACAAGGCGTCGAGCGATTTGGTTCCGGTGATTTGACTTATCGCATTGATGCGCAGCGAGATTCTGGAGAAATTGGTGATCTCGCAAGAACCTTTAACGAGATGTCGACCAAGCTGCAAATTGCGATCGACGACACCAATACTGCGAGAGCGGACGCAGATTCTGCTAACGCAGCAAAGAGTATGTTTTTGGCTAACGTCAGCCACGAATTAAGAACTCCTTTGAATGCCATCATCGGTTACTCCGAAATGCTGCAGGACGAATTAAGCGATGGCGCAAACATTGACCGCGAACAATTTCACCACGACCTCACAACGATCATTTACTCGGGACGTCAATTGCTGACCTTAATTAATGACATCTTAGATTTATCTAAGATCGAGACCGGCAAGATGCAGCTCAGCCTGACGGTATTCAACCCGGGTGGCCTGTTGGTCCAGATCTGTGACGCGCTGTCGCCCCTGCTGCAGCAGAACAAAAACCGATTAACGCTGGATATTCACGAACACAGCATGCGTGATATCACTTGTGATCAAGCGAAACTTCAGCAGATTGTGACCAACCTATTTTCGAATGCGTGCAAATTTACTAAAGCAGGGGAGATCACCGTTACGGCCAGCATGACCGAGACAACGCTAGTCGTTGAGGTCCGCGACACGGGCATCGGTATGACCGAGGCACAGCAGGGCAGAGTCTTCGAGGCATTTACTCAGGCAGAAGCGTCTACCGGGCTCACCTATGGGGGTACTGGGCTCGGTCTCGCGATCGTGCGAGAGTTTTGCCAAATGTTAGGCGGTGCTATCGAGTTAGAGAGTGAGCCAAACGAAGGATCGTGTTTTCGCGTTACCCTTCCGGCTGACCCAGAGTCAACTCACGCAACCGCTTGAGTGCGTCCTCTCGCTTTGCCAGCTCAGCTGATAGCGCCTGATTTGACTCACTCATCGCAGTGAGTTCGGCCTCAAGCTGCACGATCATCTGAATTACCATCGCAGTAATGGTCACCCGGGATCGCTGGTCGTCATTCTGGATCACCAATGGCGCTGACTGTCTCTGCTCCAGTCGGTGACTGAGATCCGTCGCAGTCGTGGCCTCAGCCGCGACCCCTTCACCACCCGAAGCCGCGTAGGCAGCAAAGGCTGACCGTGCTGCCTCGTATTGGCCGGCGGCAAGTGCCCGAACGCCCTCGTCGTAAGCGTCGAAGAGTGCATCAGAAGGACAATCGCAGGTTCCCGACATCAGTGTCTCGCCGTCACCCTGTGACGCGCCGGCTTCAGCAGGTTCAGCTCCGCCGGCGCCTGTCACCGGCGCAAGGCCACAACCGCCCAATAGCAAGACCGCTGCGGTCAATAAAATAGTGCCTATAGGCAATCTGTGATGCACTGTGACGAACCCCCAAGGTTTCACTGAGGATAGCACCGCGAAGCCAACGCTTACCAGTGTTGCAGGCACCTTTCAGATATTATTCGTGACGCAAGTGCGGAAACAAAATGACATCTCTAATAGACGCTGAATTGGTCAACAGCATGACCAGTCTATCGATACCAATTCCTTCCCCTGCGGTCGGGGGCAGACCGTACTCTAATGCACGAATATAATCATGATCGAAGTGCATCGCTTCATTGTCACCGGCCTCTTTTGCAGCCACCTGCGCCCGAAAGCGCTCCGCTTGATCCTCTGCATCGTTCAGCTCGCTGAACCCGTTAGCCAGCTCTCTTCCCCCAACAAAAAACTCGAACCGATCCGTCACAAAGGGATTCTCGTCATTACGTCTCGCAAGCGGCGATACTTCAGTCGGATAAGCAGTAATAAACGTTGGCTCCTGTAACTCAGCTTCCGCTGTCGCTTCAAATATTTCGATTTGCAGCTTACCCAGCCCCCAACTCGGCTGCACCGCAATGCCCAACCGACTTGCGATGGCCTTGGTAGCATCGTGATCCGCCAGCTCATCGGCGGTGAGTTCAGGGTTATATTTTAAAATGGCTTCCAGCACAGTCATGCGAGTGAATGGCCGATCAAAATGGAAAGTGGCGTCGCCATAGACGACCTCGGTCGTGCCCAACACCGACTCGGTTAATTCCCGCATCAGCGTCTCGGTCAGATCCATCGCATCGTAATAATCTGCGTAAGCCCAATAGAATTCGAGCATCGTGAACTCTGGGTTATGTCGCGTCGAAAGTCCTTCGTTACGGAAGTTGCGATTAATCTCGAACACCTTCTCCAAACCACCCACTGTTAATCGCTTCAGATATAACTCCGGTGCAACTCGCAGGTACATTTCCATATCTAAGGCATTGTGATGGGTGATAAAGGGTCTTGCTGTGGCGCCACCGGCGATGGGGTGTAGCATCGGTGTCTCGACCTCGACGAAAAGGCGCTCCGCCAAGAACTGACGAATGAACTGAATGGTCGCCGCACGAACACGAAAAATCTCGCGCACCTCTGGATTCACAATCAA
>ENA-UZXB01006986-UZXB01006986.1-metagenome-genome-assembly--contig:-Day-2-1m-contig-6986_pt1 | contig 11609 bp, 9 predicted proteins | sample MGYA00260339_ERZ794899 | MGnify/ENA metagenome assembly ERZ794899 | reverse complement strand
CCATCCAACCTTGTGATGATATTGACAACGACGGTGACGGTTTTACAGAAAATCAAGGTGATTGTAATGATAATGATACGACTATCTATCCAGGTGCCGAAGAAATTTGTGACGATGGGATAGATCAGGATTGTAATGGAAGTGATTTATTAGCTCCTACTGTAGATGCGGGACCTACAATTGATGTTTGTGAAGGACCATTTCAAATAACAGGCGCTTCTGCCTCTAATTTTGAGCTATTGCAATGGACTACAAATACAGCTGGAACTTTTGATAATCCAAATATTATTGCTCCAATGTATACTCCTAGTGCTGAAGACATTAATAATGGCGGTGGTATGCTTATATTGACTGTAGAAAATGAATGTGGAATTATGAGTGATGAATTTATTTATACAATAATACCTACAATTAGCCTTACTTTACAGGGTAACGATGCTCAAATACTTTGTAATGGAGATCAGTTAGAAACAATTACTTACTTCCCTTCCAATGGCGGTGATGTTAGTCCAGAAACTTTGGTGACAGGTCTGCCATCGGGTATTGAGTTTATCAATAATGGTGGTGGTGGAATAGATATATTTGGCACTCCGACAGTCGATATTAACGTGACTACGACTTATACTTACACCATTAGTAATTATACTTGGGAGGGTGAATGTCCTGGTGATGATGTAACAGGTACCATTACCATCCAACCTTGTGATGATATTGACAACGACGGTGACGGTTTTACAGAAAATCAAGGTGATTGTAACGATAATGATGCGACTATCTATCCAGGTGCCGAAGAAATTTGTGACGATGGTATCGATCAAGATTGTGATGGAAGTGATTGTGAATCGGAACCTTGTGACATAAGCAACCCAAGTAATAATTTTGAAACTGGAATAATCAATTCTGGTAATTTTATAGCAGCTAACGATCTAATAATTACTAATAACTTTACATTAACGCAAATTAATCTTAATTTATTTCATGAGCCGGCAGCAACCATAAGTACTGTAGCGATAACCTATTATGAAGATGCTGGAGGATTACCTGGAGCTTTAATAGGTTCCGAAACTTTAGTTCCCGCTTCGCAAGTAGTTGTTGGCAGTAATTTTGGTTTTCCTGTAAGTGAGGTAATATTGGATGTTTCGCCAGTAAACTTCACAGAAGGAACCTACTGGATAGGAGTTACAGCTGTTTCTTCAACAGGAGGATTAACCGCATGGGAAACCACCTCTGCGTCAAGTATAGGAGCTGAATCTGCGATCTCTGAAGATGGAGGAAATAGTTGGGGCTCAGGTCGTGATGATGGGGTGTTTACATTAATAGGAACCTGCAACGACTAATATCACTGATTTTTGAGACTTTTTTAAAGATCCTTAAAATAAATAGAAACCTACAGGTGATAGTGAACAGCTATTTGCTTGTAGGTTTTTTTATTCAAATGTATAGCTTGCTTTGGCTACTTCTGTTAGTCTAAAATAACCATAGGCGTAGCTGTCTGGATTGTTTTGGTTGGTGCAATTACCAAGAAGTGCTACAGGAGTGGTATCAAAAGGACCACCGCTTTCGCTCTGGCTAATGAGTAATTGAATGTACTCATAATATCTTTTTGAAACACCTATAAGCTCCATATTTACCATATCGCCTGGTGCATATTCAACCTGGTTAATGTCTTCATTTTCTTGTCTTTCATTAAATACAGAGATTAAATTTCCGTTGACAAATTCATCTTTTAAATCGAGCAACCTTGGAAAGCTATCTGCTTGTTCTTTAAACTTGATATAATAATAATTTTCTTCCTCCGCAGGATCTAAAAAATCAAAATTTACCTCGAGTACTTCAGGAAGAAATTTGTCGGTACTCTGGTAAACCTCTAAAATAGGAACCACCGGTATAAATGTCTCTTGAGCTATATACGTTTCTCCCTCACTTACTACTTCTAAGGTATAATTGTCATTTAATACAGGCACAAAGTTACTAGTGGTATAAGAACCATCGTTTTGATCATTAAATTCGAAAAAAGAACCATCGCTAGTATTTGTAATTACCACAGAAGCTCCGCTTACTGGAACATTTCCATTGGTCTCAAAAAAGGGAGTTGATTTACTTAGATAGATCGTTTGGTTGCTGCCGCTCGTTCCTTTTTCCCAATTAATAGAAGCTTCAATAACAAGTCTAGGTTCTTCAGAGGGAACCTCTACGTCAATTACATCGGTACAAGCTGTAAAAAAAACTAATAGTAGTAATGCTAAAAAGTTTATAAATCGATTCATTTTTTAAAATTTAAAATTATAAGTTACCGACGGGACAATACCAAATATGGCAGTCCTCGTAGCTTCGTTGGCACCTGTTTCTTTGTTTTGACCAAATGATATAGATGCTGCATTTTTTCGGTTGTATACATTGTAAATACCAAATACCCATTCTCCTTTCCATCGATTGTTAGGTTTTTTATTAGGTACATACGTCGCAGATATATCAAATCGATGATAGGAGGGAAGTCGATCTGCATTTCGTTCTGAATAGCTAGCAATTGATAGTCCTTCATATTCGTACTGTCCATTTGGAAAGGTTACAGGGCGTCCTGTTTGGTATACAAAGGCAGCTCCAAAGGACCATTTGTTGTTAAGCTGATAACTTCCAATTAAAGATATATCGTGGGTTCGGTCATTGGAAGCATTGTACCAATTCCCATTATTAATACCGGGACCTCCAGCATTTCCACCAAGGGTTCTTTGTTCTGCCTTAGACGCAGTGTAAGCAATCCAACCGGTAAAATCGCCTACGGCTTTTCTAAATAATATTTCCAACCCATAACTTCGAGATTCTCCATTCAATATTTCTGTTTCAATGGTGTTTTGACCAATTAAATCGGATCCATCGATGTAATCAATTCGATTTTCCACTGTTTTGTAGTAAGCTTCCACTTCAAGTGAGTAGGTTCTATTTTTAAAGTTTTTAAAATAACCTACTGCATACTGGTCTGATAACTGAGGTTTTATAAAGGGACCACTGGGAGTCCAAACATCTAAGGGAGTTACATTAACGGTATTAGACAGTAAATGAATGTATTGACTTGTTCTAGCATAGCCAGCTTTTATAGATGCGTTATTAGTTAATTGATAGGATAAAGAGATTCTAGGTTCTAAATTTCCAAAAGACTCGATGGTCTCGTTGCTTTTATAAGAGGTTTCTCCTATTGGATTGCCCGACTCATAGATTCCTAACTCTTCATTGTAAACCACCGGTTGGTTGTTTTCGTAAGTGACAATAGACTGATTTCCCAGTCTTAAAAAAGAACTGTATCGAATACCGTATTGAGCAGTAAGCTTATCTGTTAATCGATGCTCTGCATTAATGTACGTTCCGGCTTCTAATGCTTTTTTCGTATCCAACTGAAAATAATTAATAGCAGAAGTTTCTGTGGTGGGTCGAATTACTCCCGGATTAAAATTGTAGTAAATTCCAGTGATTCCAAAATCAAGTTTAAAGGTATCACTCATATAATACTTAAAGTCATATTTGATATTAAAGTTATTGATAGAGGACTTCCAATCAAATTCAAAAATGTTTAAGGTTAGATCATAATTGTATTTACTGTAAATCGTCGATAAATTTGAGAATAGTTTATCGTTGTAGATATGATTCCATCTTAAGTTTCCCGAAAGGTTACCGTATCCGTTACTAAATCCCCCTTCAAAATTAAAATTATCTCTTCCCAAATAACCCGATAAATACAATTTATTATTTTCGTCTATATTATAGTTTGACTTTAAGTTGAGATCATAAAAGTTAGCACTGTTTTTTTCACCTGCTGCTTTTAATATTAAATGAGCATAAGAACCTCTACTAGCAACTAAAAAAGACCCTTTTTCATTAAATAAAGGACCTTCTGCAGCCAATCTACTCGAGATAGTTCCAAGACCCCCAGTTAAATGGAATTCTTGATTATTTCCATCTTTTTGCCTTACATCTAATACCGAAGAAACTCTACCACCAAATTTTGCTGGGATTCCACCTTTGTAGAGTTTGATGTCTTTTATGGCATCGGCATTAAAAACAGAGAAAAACCCTAGCAAATGCGAAGTATTGTATATGATTGCTTCATCTAATAATACTAAGTTTTGATCTACTGATCCACCACGAACATTAAATCCTCCCGATCCTTCACCATTGTTAGTGACTCCTGGTAAAAGTTGAATGGATTTAATAATATCAATTTCACCTAAGACTACCGGTATTTTTTTAATGGTACTTATCTTAACTTTGGTAACACTCATCTGAGGATCTCGAATACTTAACTTTTCAGATTCGTCTGCATTAATGATGACCTCGTCTAATTGTGTGGAGGACTCTTCTAGTTTAAAATTTAATTTTTGATTTTGATCAAGCAATATTTCTTTGTTGATGTCTTTAAAACCAATATAAGAAACCACTAGCGTATACGTTCCTTTAGGGGCTGATATCGAATAAAAACCATATTCGTTTGTCATACCTCCAATCGAAGTGCCTTTTAGATAAACAGAAGCTCCAAATGCAGTTTCTCCATTGGTAGCTTCTTCTACAATTCCACTTATTGTAAATGTTTCTTGAGCAGAGACAATTGAGCTCATTAAGAAGATAAGAAAAATGATTTTTTTCATCAATTAAAATGGGTTTTTATTTGAGGTGCAATTACGGGCTAAATACCCTAATTTTATCTTAATATTTATTTAAAGTTTTAATAATAAAAGTAATAGTTTTGTTTTTTAATTTTAGGCGATGTTATTTGATCAAATTATAAATACCATAGAAGATTTAAATAGTAATACTGTAACAGAAGATAGAAAGACAGTCTTAAATGATTTAATTGAATACATTCAAGATAAAAAAAACTTAGATGAAGTTTGCCATATAAATTTTATATGTACGCACAATTCCAGAAGAAGTCATTTAGCTCAAATTTGGGCTCAAACCTGTGCCGCTTTTTATAATATCCCTAAACTGTTTTGCTTTTCTGGCGGAACAGAAGCAACAAAATTATACCAGACTATAAAAGATACTCTTGAAGAACAGGGTTTTATTTTTAAAATTGAAAAAAAAGGATGGAACCCAAGATTTCACATCTATTTTTCAAATTCAGAAAAACCAATTAATGGTTTTTCAAAAGTTTACGATCATAAAGTAAATCAAGTAAGTAATTTTGCAGTCGTTATGACTTGTTCCGATGCAGATGAAAACTGCCCTATAATACCAGGAGCTGAAAAGAGAATCTCGGTGATGTATGAAGATCCTAAATTTTTTGACAAATCAGTTTTAGAAAAAGAAAAGTATAAAGAAAGAAGCCTACAGATAGCTACCGAAATGAAATATGTATTTTCAAAAATTAAATAAAATGAACAAGAAACTTAATTTTTTAGATAGTAATTTAACTTTATGGATTTTTATTGCCATGGCTCTAGGCGTTGGAATGGGTTACTTTGTTCCATCATTTCCTGACTATATGGATCAATATAATAGCGGAACTACCAATATTCCCATAGCAATTGGTTTAATACTCATGATGTATCCTCCCTTGGCAAAAGTTAATTATGCCTTATTACCCAAAGTTTTTAAAAATATAAAAGTGCTTTCTATTTCGCTTTTACTGAATTGGATTGTTGGACCACTCTTAATGTTTGTTTTAGCCCTAGTATTTTTAAAAGACTATCCAGAATATATGGTTGGTTTGATATTAATTGGATTGGCTCGTTGTATTGCTATGGTTTTAGTTTGGAATGATTTAGCAGAGGGCAGTTCAGAATATGGTGCAGGATTGGTTGCTTTAAATAGTATATTTCAGGTATTTGGATATAGTTTTTATGCTTGGTTATTTATAACAATTTTACCTCCTTACTTTGGTTTTAATGGAGCTATTATAGATATTTCAATTGGGTTAATTGCTGAAAGTGTTTTTATTTATCTGGGGATTCCTTTTTTACTGGGTATAATGAGCAGGTTGTTTTTAGTAAAAATAAAAGGAGAAAAATGGTATACTGAAATATTTTTACCAAGGATATCTCCATTAACCTTAATAGCTCTATTATTTACTATCGTTATGATGTTTTCGTTAAAAGGAGAGTTAATCGTTAAAATACCGATGGATGTTTTAATTATTGCAATCCCCTTATTAATTTATTTTATCATCATGTTTTTTATCAGTTTTTTTACTAGCAAAGCGTTAGGGGCTAGTTATGACAAAAATGCAGCGATATCATTTACAGCAGCAGGTAATAATTTTGAACTGGCCATTGCCGTTTCTATCGCTATATTTGGATTGAATTCCGGACAGGCATTTACTGGAGTTATTGGTCCTTTGGTTGAGGTTCCAGCTTTAATATTATTGGTAAAAGTTGCCTTTTGGTTAAAGAAAAAATATTATTAAAGATCAATAATTGGTATTGGTTTTTTTTGATCATTGATGGCTACAAATGTGAAAGATCCATTTACAACCTTGTCACGCTTTGTACTGTACATCTCTTCCATAAATATGTCTACATTAACCACACAACTAGTTTTTCCGACCGATTTAATAGATGCTACCAATTCAACAATAGTACCCTCTGGGATAGATTTAGCAAAGTCTACTTTATCTGAGGAAACGGTCACCACTTTTTTGCGGCTAAATCGAGTGGCACAAATAAAAGATACCTCATCCATAAGTTGCAATGCAGTTCCTCCAAATAAAGTACCATAATGATTGGTGGTATTTGGAAATACCGCTTTAAAAAGTCGTGTTTCACTGTTTTTTATTAGGGTATGTATATTTTTCATAGTTGTATTTGATGTATTGATAGTAAAAAGAAAAACACTTAATAAACAATGTTTATTTTTGCTAAAACAAATGTAATCAATTATGAGTTTTGATATATTAAAACAATTAGAATGGCGATACGCCACCAAAAAATTCGATGCCACAAAAAAAGTATCACAAAAAAAAATAAACATTCTCAAAGAAGCTTTCAACTTAACGGCTACCTCGTATGGGTTACAACCCTTAAAATTAGTAGTTATTAGTAATCCTACTACAATTAAAGATTTAGTTCCTTTATCTTTCAATCAAGAGCAAGTGGGAAATGCGTCGCATATTTTTGTGATTTGTATTGAAAACACAATTGATGCTAATTTTATTCAAAATTATTTTGATTTAGTAAATAAAACAAGAAATACCTCTCGTGATATTTTAAAATCATTTGAAGATTATTTAATTGATGATTTTTCAAAAAAAACAGACGAAGAGATAAAAATATGGGCTTCTAAGCAAGCTTATTTAACACTGGGAAATTTACTTACAGTCTGTGCTGTAGAGAAGGTAGATGCATGTCCTATTGAAGGATTTCTACCTGATAAATATGACGCATTTTTAAACTTAACAAATAAAGGTTTGAAGTCTGTTTTAGTAATGGCTGTTGGTCATCGTTCAGACGATGATACTTTTTCCAAGTTAAAGAAAGTAAGAAGAGGTGTTGAAGAAATTGTTATAGACCTAGAATAATATTAATTAGGATTATATTTTTTTCATATGCAACTATTATCTTTGTACTCAACTTAATATTAAAAATAAAATACTATGCCTGGATTTGAAATGTTTGGCGACGAAGAGCGCAAAAATGTAAACGACGTTCTTGAAAGTGGAATTTTAATGCGTTATGGTTTTGATGGTATGAGAAATAACCATTGGAAAGCCAAAGAATTTGAAACCGAATTTGCAAATAAAATGGGAGTGGACTACTGTCAGTTAGTTTCAAGTGGAACTGCTGCATTAACTGTTGCCCTTGCATCAGCAGGTATTGGCGCAGGCGACGAAGTAATCATGCCTTCTTTTACTTTTGTAGCGAGTTTTGAGTCTATTTTGGCTTCTGGAGCAGTTCCTGTTTTAGTAGATATTGATAGTACTTTAACTTTAGATCCTATTTCGGTTGAAAAGGCTATTACCTCAAAAACAAAATGCATCATGCCGGTTCACATGTGTGGCTCTATGGCTAATCTTGATGCCTTGAGAGCATTGTGTGATCAATACAATTTATTATTATTAGAAGATGCCTGCCAAGCCATAGGAGGAACCTATAAGGGTAAATCACTCGGAAGTATTGGAGATTTAGGATGTTTTTCATTTGACTTTGTAAAAATGATTACTTGTGGTGAAGGGGGAGCTGTTATTACTAATAATGAGCAGTATTATATAAATGCAGATCAATACCAAGATCATGGTCATGACCATGTTGGAAAAGATCGTGGTGCTGAAACACATCCTGTCTTAGGTTATAATTACCGGATATCCGAGTTGCATGCTGCGGTAGGCTTAGGACAATTGACAAAGTTTGATACTATTTTATCAATTCAAAAAAGAAATTATACTATTGTTAGAAATGCATTGTCTAGTATTGAAGGAATTACCTTCAGGACGGTGCCTGAAGGTGGAGAGGAGAATTACTCTTTTGTGAATTTCTTTTTACCAAATGAGGAGTTAACTAAAAAAGCTCACAAAAGTCTTTCGGATCACGGCGTTGATGCTAATTTTTATTGGTATACTAATAATTGGCACTATATTAATGGATGGGAACATCTACGAAATGTTAAATCTTTAGGAGCTTTGACTGGTTCCGTTAGGCATCAACTAGAGAGATTAAATAATACTGATTTTTCGAAAAGTGATGCTATTATGAGTAGAACAATATCGTCGCTAGTAAAAGTTGGATGGTCCGAAGAGGAAGTGACCCTTAGAGCTGAAAAAATGAGAGCCGCAATAGTTGCGATATTTTAAAAATATGGTTTAACAAAAAAAGCCCACTAAAAGTGGGCTTTTTTTGTTATCAATATCTAGTAATTTACATATTCGGTAATTTCAAGTCCGTAACCTATCATTCCAACCCTTTTTTTAATATTTTTTGAATTTGATACCAATCGTATTTTTCGAATTCCTAGATCGTGTAAAATTTGCGCACCAATTCCAAAATCTTTTGAATCCATAACGATTCTTGGTGCCTTTGCAACATCATTATCAGACTGAGCTTCCTTAAGGGTGTTCAATCTAGAAAGTAGATTAAGAGATTGACTTTGCTGGTTAATAAAAACAATAGCTCCTTTGCCCTCTTTATTAAATACAGAAAACATATCGTCAATTTTTTTATCAGCATTGTTAGTTAATGTTCCAAGGATATCGTTATTGATTAATGTGGAATTCACTTTTACTAATACAGGCTCTTCATCCTGCCACTGTCCTTTAGTTAATGCTATATGTATTTGATCGTTAGTGGTTTGTTGATAAGCTCTTAACCTAAAACTACCGTATTTTGTATTAATTTTAAAATCTTCTTTTTTGTTTATCAAAGAATCATGTTCCATTCGATAGGCTACTAAATCTTCAATTGATATTAGTTTTAAATCAAATTTTTCAGCGACTTTAATTAATTCTGGCAATCGAGCCATAGTTCCATCCTCGTTGAGAATTTCGACTAGAATTCCCGCTGGTTGTAAACCAGCAAGACGAGCAAGATCAATAGAGGCTTCTGTATGGCCAGTTCTTCTTAAAACGCCACCTTCCTTTGCCCTTAGCGGAAATATATGCCCTGGTCTACCCAAATCATGGACCTTAGTTTTTTTATCTACAAGTGCTTTTATGGTTTTAGACCGATCATGTACAGAGATTCCAGTGGTACATCCTTGACCTATTAAATCTACAGAAACCGTAAATTGTGTGTTGTGTAATACGGTATTGTTTTTCACCATCATGCTCAAGCCTAAATCTTCACAACGTTCTTCAGTTAGTGGAGCACAAATTAAACCTCTACCGTGCGTTGCCATGAAATTTATCATTTCTGGTGTCACCATTTCTGCAGCTGCTATAAAATCACCCTCATTTTCTCTGTTTTCATCATCAACAACAATAACTACTTTTCCTTTTTTTATATCTGTGATTGCTTCGGAAATTGTATTGAGTTTTAAGCTGGATTCGTTCTTAGTAGTTGTCATTTTTAATTTTTAGTCTTTGCAAAGATATTGATTCTTAATAATTATTACTTTCTTTCTTTTTTTTAAATAGCTTGGAAAATAGTGCGTTAATTCCGTCAAAACTTAGAATGCCTTGATCTGTTGTTGCTCTGTAGGTTAGCCATATTCCAAGAGGAAGCATAATGAGCGTGTTTAGCCAGGAAGCAATTACAGGATGTAATGTGCCATCTTCAGCACTATTTTTTGCAAAAATCCCAATAAAATGATAGGTCAAAAATAATACGATAGCGATTACCATTGGTAAACCCATTCCACCTTTCCTGATGATAGCTCCGAGGGGAGCGCCCACAAAAAATAGTATGATACAGGTGGCAGCTAAAGCAAATTTTTCATTAAGAGCTATTTCGTATTTATTTAATTGCTTTTCTTTTTTGGTGTATTCTTTATTTTTCGAATTTACAGCTTGTAACGAGCTTTTTACATTGTTTAGTGCCATTTTTACAATCTCTTTTTGATGTTTAGCAGTAAATATGTTTAAAAGTGTATCGTTTGGTTTAAAAGCAAGGGTGTCATTTATGGAAGAAATACTTCCTTTCGTTTTTTTGTTTCGGGTGAATTTTGTCATACCAGTTCTAAAATACATACTATTTGAAAATGCTTTTATTATCTTGGTATATCGTTGCGATTGAGAGTCAATTTCTGCTCTTAATTCCTTAACATTATACATGTTTTGATTATTAAGCTTATTTTCTTTATCGATATCTTTATTATTGAACTCAGTTAAATCGATATTAATTACGTATTCTTCAAATGAACTTCGAACAAATTCTTGACGAACCTTTCTCATTGGATCTTTGGTGTAAATTTCATTATAATAGTTTCCATTATTTAAAACTAAGGAAAGAGTATTACTGCCTTCTTCAGAGGTTAATTCTCCGTTGTCAGCTATAATAACAGTATGATTTCCGCTAATACGATTAGCTTCTTTTTTATGAATTACTACCTCCTCTAAAAAACGATCATTCTCTCCACTTTTCTCTTTTACCTTTATATTAAAATCGTTTCCAATTTGACTAAACTGACCTTCTGCAATTGCCATTGCTGGTTTAAACTGTTGGATATTCCTTCTCAAATTTAACCATCTATATTCGGAATAAGGGATAACATTATTGGCAAAGAAAAAAACGGACACACTCAAAAGAACAATAAAAAAAGTTAGACTTTTCATGGCTCGCTGTAAAGAAATCCCTGAAGATTTCATGGCTGCAAATTCATAGTTCTCAGAAAAATTTCCAAAAACCATTAACGAGGTAACTAGTATGGTAAGTGGCAATACAAGAGGTATGAGTCTTGGAGACACATACCACAAAAATTTAAAAACAATTAATAAGTCCAATCCTCTTCCAGCTAATTCCGAAATATATAACCAAATACTTTGAAGAATAAAAATAAACATCAAAATAATAAAGACGCTAAAAAACGTCTTCAAATATGCAGATAAAATATAGCGGTCTAATGTTTTCATTTACAATTATTCCAATTTGTTTATGTAATATCCTTGGTTGATATATTTTTCTTCGTCAAATATGAATAAATTCTGAGAAATAGGTTGGTTAGTTTTAAAAGAATTAACAGTTATTGTATAA
>ENA-UZXB01000816-UZXB01000816.1-metagenome-genome-assembly--contig:-Day-2-1m-contig-816_pt1 | contig 11682 bp, 12 predicted proteins | sample MGYA00260339_ERZ794899 | MGnify/ENA metagenome assembly ERZ794899 | reverse complement strand
TATCTTCTGTTACTGGTATTTGGCACATTAGTCTGCTGCCTTCTACGTTTAGTACAAAGGCCTCATCTAACATGTCTTCTTCATCTTCGCTCATCTCAGGAAGTTCGTGTTCACTCTTTACGATGCAGTTGCACGTAGCACACATAGCCATTCCTCCACAGGTAGCTTTAATAGGGAGTTCATTTGCACGTATTGCTTCCATTACGTTCATACTCATATCGGTAGGAGCAAGTATCTCGTGAGTGATGCCTTCTAAGTCTGTCACATTTATGGTGATCATGTTTTCCACATCTGCAAAGTAACGGTTTGTTTGACTATTTCTGGAGTGCATAGATTTTTCTTGAGGAAATTTATTCGCACCCGTCTATTTACCTTTTTATCATTCGTCGTATCAAGTAGTATGAAAAGATCAATTTTATGGCTCAGCCTTTTTTCTCTCCTCTTCGGAAATCTGCAAGCAAAGGAGTACGTAGTAAACGACAAGATGAAAAATGTCACCGTGTTTATGCAAAATGCACAAATCTTTAGAGAAGCTAAAGTATCCATACCAAAGGGTACTTCAGTATTCGTATTTAATGATGTATCTCCTTACATAAGCAGACCGAGTATACAGGCGTCTTGTTTAGGGAAATTTACCATCACACATACCCAATATCGCTACTTTATGGACCCTCAAAAAACACAAAAAAATGAAGCTTCCCCTAAAGTATTGAGGCGACTAGAAGTGCTTCAAGATTCTATACAATATAGCCAACTGCGAATAAATCAAAACAATGAGTTACTACAAGCAGTAGATAAGGAAAGCAGATTAGTAATAAACCATCCGCTTCTAAATGGAAAATCAAAATCTGACTCTCTAGAACTATTGAAAGGGACAGCATCCTTTTTAAGAAAGGAATATCAAGATCTTGCACAGATAAGATATGATTTATCAAAAAAGGCTAAGAAACTGAGAGATCACCATACTCGTCTACAAAACGAAATAAATGAACTCAATGCTTTGATAAGAAATCAAAGTATCCAGCCACCTAACCAATATCATCATCAGGTGATAGTGACAGTATATAGCAATGCAGCTTCTTCAGGAACCCTTAGAATAAATTACCTAACAGGCCAAGCCGGTTGGAATCCACAATATGATTTAAAAGCTACCAATCACCAGTCGGATATTACCTTGGTATACAAAGCTCAGATCTATCAGAATACAGGACAGGATTGGAAGCAAGTAAAAATCAAAGTGTCCAATGCGAATCCAAATCAGGGTAATACAAAACCCACATTACCTGTATGGTTTGTCAATTTCCAGAGATATGTCACTCAACCTCGTGCGAAGAAGGCACTCTACATAGAGTCTGCTGCTAGCAGAGTGGACATAGCTGAGGATGCAGTAGAGGAAAAGGATTTCGAAGTTGATATGATAGAGAAGTATACGAATAAGGTTCAGAATTTTAGCTCAGTAGAGTTCGATATATCTATCCCGATGAATGTGGAGACTGGAGGTAAGATGCACTATATGAATCTGAGAACCGAGAAAGTGCCTACTCAATTCCAACTCTATTTAGTACCAAAACTGGAAAAAGATGCTTTCGTAGTTGCACGATTAACGGGTTGGGAATCATTGGATTTGCTAATGGGTCAAGCTAATATATACTATGGCAGCACCTATATTGGAAAAACGGTGGTCGATCCTTCCGTACTAAAAGATACCTTAGAAGTATCTATGGGTAGAGACCGAAGTGTATATGTAGAACGAAAGCAAACATCTCGTGGTGTGAAAAAGAAACTACTAGAGAACAGCAAAGAATATACAGCCGAATATGAAATCAAGATTAAGAATAAGAATGCAGGAGAAATTGATTTAGTCATCGAAGATCATATTCCAATAAGTCAAAATGAGAAAATTGAAATTTCCTCTACTACCGGTAAAGGGAAGCTGGATGAATCTCGTGGACTGTTATCTTGGGAGATTAAACTGTCATCACTTGAAAAACGTTCAATCGAGTATGGTTATACTATCAAATATCCTAAAGATGAGACACTCAATCTCTAAAGGAATAAGTAGAGTTACCAATTAGCTGCGTGATCTACTGCTTTGCGAACACTCCCGTGTTTCAGCAGTAGGTCTTTAGCCGTGTACTCGTCTAGACCGGTCTGCTCCATAATCATTCTGGTGCCGCGAATCACGAGTTTTTTGTTGCTCAATTGCATATCAACCATACTGTTACCTTGCACGTGGCCTAGTTTTATCATAAGACTAGTGCTTATCATATTGAGGATGATTTTTTGAGCGGTGCCACTTTTCATACGGGTGCTTCCAGTCACAAATTCTGGCCCGACTATGACCTCTACCTTATGGTCTACTATTTCACCTATTTTACTATCTACATTGCAAGAGATTGCTCCACAAGGTATGCTATGTTCTACGCACTGTTTTAGTGCACCCAATACATATGGAGCTCCACCGCTCGCACTTATTCCTATGACGAAATCACGCTTGCTGATACTATGTTCTTGTAAATCATACCACCCTTGGAGTGGATCATCTTCTGCATTTTCCACTGCTTTGCGAATAGCAGGGTCACCTCCAGCGATAATGCCTACAACTAAACCGTGAGGAACTCCATAAGTAGGTGGACATTCGCTTGCGTCCACTATCCCAAGCCTTCCGCTTGTCCCACTGCCTATGTAGAATAATCGACCACCATTTAACATTTTTAAGTATGTAGCGTCGATAAGTTCTGTAATGCTATCCAAGTTTTTGGCAATAGCTTGAGGAACAGTTTGGTCCTCTTGGTTCATTCCTTCTAGCAGTTGTAGTGTAGATTTTTGCTCTAGGTCGTCGTGATTGGAAGCTGATTCTGTGGTTAGCATTTTGCTATCTATTGTTTGTGATCTTTTTAAAAATTGAATGTGACACTAAAAGCCATTTTTGTTCTGCTGATTTTTCCTTCTAGGTCAAAAGTCTCTAGCAGTAAAATGTAATTCCCAACAGGGATTTTGGTTCCATTTTCTAATACTCCATCCCAAGTAGGTAATGTGGTTAAATCTGAATCAGCAAAAGTTTCAATTATCTGAGCTTTGGCCCAGAAAGAACTGAAAATCATAATTGATAGAATTACTAGATTTCTCATCAGATTAATAGATGCGAGCCACATTAACTATACTTGTTTTCGCAGTTCGAGCAAATCTAAACTATAAAAAGCTTGCTCAGATGGAATTGATGCTATTTTTTAGAATATCATACTCTACATTTGTGAAATCTTAATCAATTAAATCAGAATCATTAATGAAAAATTCAATCAAATTAATTCCATTGTTAGCCATTGTTATGTTATTCTCATCTTGCGGGTACAATGAAATGGTTAACCAGCAAGAAGGTGTTGATAAGGCTTGGGCTAATGTTCAGTCATCGTACCAGCGAAGAGCAGATTTAATACCAAACTTGGTTAATACAGTGAAAGGTTATGCGGATTTTGAGCAGGAGACTTTAACCAAAGTAATAGAAGCGAGATCTAAAGCTACACAAACAACGATAGATCCTAGCAATCTTACACCAGAGAAATTGAAGCAGTTTCAACAAGCTCAAGGACAACTGAGTGGTGCACTTTCTCGACTACTTGTAACAGTGGAGAGATACCCAGAGCTAAAGGCAAATCAGAATTTTTTGGAGTTGCAAGCACAATTAGAAGGTACTGAAAACCGTATCAATGTAGAGAGGAACAAATACAATACTGCTGCTCAACAATACAATACTTATATCCGACAATTTCCCAGAGTTATTTACGCTGGTTGGTTTGATTTTACCAAAAAGCCCTATTTCGAAGCTGATCCAGGATCTGAAGAAGCTCCAAGTGTAAAATTTTAGTCGATAGCTAAGATGTCATTTCTGAAATGGGAACCTCTGAGTTCTGAAGAAGAGCAGAAAGTCTTATATGCTATTTCTGAGGCAGAATTAAAGACCTCTGGTGAGATTCGTGTGCACATAGATAAATGGTGCAAGACTGACCCTGTCTTCAAAGCAAACAATCTGTTTCTTCATCTGAAAATGGATAAGACTGCCAATAAAAACGGGGTCTTAATTTACGTGGCCAAGAAAGAGAAAAAATTTGCTATTGTCGGAGATGTAGGAATTGATGCTGTGGTCCCTAATGACTTTTGGGACGAAGCAAAGGAGCATATGACTAATTCTTTTAGGAGTGACGACTTAGTGGGAGGACTTTGCAAAGGGATTCAATTGGTAGGAGAGCAGCTTAAAGAGTTTTTCCCATATGAAAATGGAGATATTAACGAATTGCCAGATGAGATAAGCTATGGTTAGAATCAGTTCTTTATTTCTTAGTATCTCAATCACGCTTATTGCTTTTGGAAAGCAAGTGCCAGACCCACCTACAGATAGGCGGTGGGTGCAGGATTATGCTAAAGTACTAGATGCAGATCAAGAATTATTTCTTCTAAAAAAACTAAAGGCTTATTATGACAGCACATCAACTGAGATAGTGGTTGTGACTGAACGTTCACTTGAAGGAGATGACATCTTTGACTACTCTTACCGTCTTGCACAGAAATGGGGTATTGGTAAGGAAGGAAAAGACAATGGTTTACTATTCTATGCAGCTATTAATGATCGGAAGATTTATATACAAGTGGGATATGGGGCAGAGGGAGCTTTGCCAGATATATATGCCAAGCGTATTATCGAAAAACAGATTAAGCCTAATTTTAGGAATAAGCAATATGGTAAAGGTTTCAACGAAGGTATAGATGTAGCTATCCAACACCTTGAAGGTGAGTTTGTGGATGATGGAGAAGACAAAAAGGGTGATGGTATTCCATTTTGGGTGATTATTTTGATTTTCTTCTTGATTCTAATCATATTTGGCGGTGGAAGTAATGACGGTAAAACATACACTTTTGATAACCTAGGACATAGGAGAAGGGCAGGAAGGCCTCCTATTTGGATAGGTGGAGGTAGTCGAGGTCGTGGAGGTTTTTCTGGAGGTGGATTCGGTGGCGGATTTGGAGGAGGAAGTTTCGGTGGTGGCGGAGCTGGTGGTAGTTGGTAACTAAGATGGAAGATATATTATTTATAGATATAGAAACCGTACCACAAGCTGAATCGTACGGTGCACTAAGTGATAGATGGAAATCCCTATGGGATATAAAGGCCTCAAAGCTAGCCAGTGATGATGAAAGCCCTGAAGACCTTTATGCAAGAGCGGGGATATATGCTGAGTTCGGAAAAATTATTTGTATCTCAGTCGGGTTTTTGTCTGACAATGAAGGAAAAAGGAGTTTTAGAACAAAGAGTTTCTATGGGCACGATGAGTCAAAATTACTAAGTGAATTTTCTGACTTACTCTCGAATAATTTTTATGCCAAGTCTCATTATTTATGTGCTCACAATGGTAAAGAATTTGATTTTCCGTATTTGTGTAGAAGGATTTTAGTAAATAAACTTATTATGCCGGACATCTTAGATTTAGCAGGAAAAAAGCCTTGGGACATAAGGCACTTAGATACCATGCAGCTATGGAAGTTTGGTGACTTTAAGAGTTACACATCATTAGATCTTTTATCTGCAACCCTAGGGCTGCCTAGTCCAAAGGAGAACATGGATGGAAGTATGGTGTGCGATATTTATTACAAAGACCAAGATTTGGAGAGAATACAAAATTACTGCCAAGATGATGTTGTGACGTTGGTAAGTGTATTCCTCAGAATGAATAATCAGAAGCAACTGGAAAAAGAAGAAATAGTAAGGATATGATAGAAGCAATATTTCCAGTGAATTGGAATGGCGAGTACGAATTGATAGATTCTGGAGATGGAGCTAAGTTGGAAAAATTTGGTCACCACATTCTTTCTAGACCTGAGCCTCAAGCGATATGGAGTCCAAGACTTACTAAAGAAGAATGGGAAGGAATGGCTACTGGTCAGTTTTCTCAGAAGGGCAGTCACAAAGGAGATTGGCAGCTAAAGGGTAAGGCTAAGCCTTGGTTTATAAAGTATAATCTGAAAGAAGATTCTATCAAAATGAAATTGAACTTCACACAGTTTAAACACGTAGGAGTCTTTCCAGAGCAAGCTGCAAACTGGGATTATATCTATCAAAAATCAAAATCTTTCAAAGGCAAATCAAGTGTTCTTAACCTCTTCGCATACACAGGTGGTGCATCACTAGCTGCTAAAGCTGCAGGGGTGGATGTAGTGCACGTGGATTCAATAAAGCAGGTTGTAAATTGGGCAAATGAAAACCAAGAACAAAGCAAATTAAGGGATATCAGATGGGTAGTAGAAGATGCGTTGAAGTTTGTGAATCGAGAGGTGAAAAGAGGTAAAACATATCAAGGTATCATATTAGATCCCCCGGCATACGGAATTGGAACCAAAGGCGAACGATGGAAGTTGGAAGAGAAATTAGGAATGCTTCTTCAGCAGGTTTCCCAGCTCCTAAGTAGTGATGGATTTTTAGTTCTGAATGTATATTCACTTGGCTTATCCCCATACATTATTCAAAATTTGATGAATGATTACTTCCCAGACAGAGTGGTAGAGATTTCTGAGCTTTGTCTTCAATCTAGGACTGATCAGTTATTACCCCTTGGTATAGTTGCTCGTATATAAATGTTAGAATGTGGTACTCAACTTAGTGGGTAAATAGAACTCTCCTTAAAGATTTTTTTTAAGAATACTCTCAGAATTTGTCCAGATTAGCTCTTCCTCTCGCTATTATTTTGAAGGGGGCATTAGCTCAATCATCTAAAGATTTACATTCCAAAGACCATAAGCTTGGATTCCTACATTGAGAAAGACTATCTTTGGTATTATTTTGCGAATGCGGAGCAGTTTAGCTATATCTTTTTTGTTTCTTTTTTCCTTGATGGGAAATGCTCAAGCTCCCACTTCGCACGCTACAGGCTTAGCCGTATCAGACATTTATTGCTCGTCGGTTACTCTAAATTGGACCAACGGAAATGGTGGGTTTAGATTAGTGATTGCCTTTGAAGGCACAGCAATCACTGACCTGCCAGTAGACAATGTCTTTTATTTTGGGAATAAGGACTATGGGGTAGGATCTGCTCTAGGAGCTAATCAATATGTCGTTTACAATGGGAGTGGTAACCGTGTAGTAGTAGATAATTTAAAAAAGAACACCATATATCACTTTGCGGTAATCGAGTTCAATGGCGGAGGTACTGCTTATAATTACTACACAGAAGCAGGTTACGCTACTATTTCGGCTGCTACTCGAAATATTTCGGTAGACTTTATCATAGATGATCCCTATCAATGTGAAAATGTAAATCTGTTTACATATACTTCTTCAGCATCTCAAGACGCTAGTACTCCGTTAGACTATCTTTGGAAATTTGGAGATGGTACTACAGCTACTACGGGAAATGCTGCACACACTTATTCAGATTATGCCATTTATGACGTGTCGCTAGAAGTGTCTTCATTCAAGTGTAATGACACGATGATTCGTCAAGATACAGTAGCTCCTTTGCCCGAGTTTACACTCGGACTGTTGCAGGATTCTGTTGACCGAGGATATACCCAAGATCAGTGCTTCTTTAGACCAGATGGCAAGACAAATTTTTATTATTTCAAAGCAGACATATCTTTCAAACCCTTGAGAGGAGCTGTATATGACGAAACATCACAATTTTGGAAATTCGGAGATGGGAATACAGACAATATAGGGTTGTCCAATAGGCATTCTTATGTTGAACCTGGGAATTATACGGTGAGATTAATACAGTCTACCACAAATAATAGGAGAGAATTTTGTGTTGACTCTTCTGAAGTTATTGTTCGTGTTTTTCCTTCACCTATTGATACTACCTTAATTCAGTTTGATAGTATACAGTGTTTTGAGAATAATGTGTTTATGTTTGAGCACAATAACCCTAATCCTGATGTTGTAAATCAATGGGATTTTGGTGATGGGAATTCGGATGTGGGAAACCAAGTTTCTCATAGCTTTAGTAATTCAGGTATTTATGATTTCGAACTGAGAGCATCCGATCAGAATGGATGTCTAGATACTTTCACAAATTTTGTGGATGTAGTACCCCAACCTAATAATGAAATAACAGGTATCAATCCAAGATATTGTGAGGGAGATGAGGATGTGACCTTAGGCTTAACTACCCCTACTGGACAATGGTTGACAAACCTCGTAAACGCAAATACAAACGTGTTTAGTCCAATTGGATTAGGAGAGAATGTCCTACGTTATGCCGTAGACGTAGACGGGTGCAAGGATACTGCAGAAGTCTCTACAACCATTTTCCCTGTCCCGAGATTTGAACTTGGGAGAGATACCTCTGTATGTCGAGGGGAGAGTATTTTACTAAGTATTGGTAAGGATTCCTCTACCGTGTCTTGGAGCACCGGTGCATCCGACTCCTTTACATCCGTAACTGAGGGTGGAATTTTATGGGCTGAGAAGCTTTCTAATGGTTGCCGATGGAGGGATAGTATAAATGTACAACAGATCTCAGCTCCTAACATAGATTTAGGTGCAGACTCGCTATTGTGTGGGGATGGAGTTAGAAGTATCTCAATTCAGGCTGCAGAGGCTACATATACTTGGGAAGATGGATATACAGGAGGAGGACAACGTGATATCACCTCTTCAGGTACTTACAAGCTTGTAGCTGAGAATAAGTGCGGAAAAGATTCGGCAGAAGTGACATTGGAGTTCCTTCCATATGTATGCGATATTTTTATACCAAATGCATTTACTCCGAACGGAGATGGTGTCAATGATATCTTTAGACCTTCAGGTAATGTGGAGATACGATCTATGGAAATCTTCAATAGATGGGGAGAGAAACTCTATGCCAGTTACAATGTTGAGGATGGTTTTTCTTGGGATGGTATTTATCAAGATAAGAAAGCTCAAGGAGGTCACTATTTCTTCATCATAAGATATCTTTTGCCTGGTGATTCAGGCGTAAGCCAGGAAGTAGCAAGTGGGGAATTTTATCTGATAGAATAGTCCTCAGAAAGACTATAAAATATGTCTAAGACCAAGCCTTAAACTAGCATTGTATAAGCGAATAGTAGGTTCGGAAATAGTCGTAATAGTCACAGGTAAAGTAAGTTTAAATCCACCAATTAAAATCAAGTCTGGAAGTATTTTATAATTCATGTCACCAGTGAGAATACCATTAAAAAGGAAAGGTTGTACCTCTATACCAGTGCTGTCTCTTATTATTTGAGTATAATCATTGTTTATGGCGAAGGCCTCTGTACGCACTCTTATATCATCCTGAAGTAAGTAATAAGCTCCAAGTCCGCCTCCTAGTTCCACGGTGAGTTTAGCATCTCCAGTATTTACTTGTAGCCTTTTAGCATATAGGATTTGTGTACCTATATATTTTTGTCTGTATCTTAGATAGGCTTTTTTTTCAGCAGTTTGTCCAAAATCTCTTACCTCAGGTAGTTGTGGGTGAATTACATCTAAGAATTGTAAGTCTTCTTTTACCAGTAATAGATTTGTTTGAGTATAGCCAGGGATAAATGTTATGCTATTGTATCGGTCTATTTGATTTCTAATCTTTATCCCAAGACCTAATGAGTAGTCGTGCGAACGAAGACTTTTTAAAGAATCACTTTGAGAAGATGGTAAGGTGCCTATTGAAGACAAATTTAAGGTAGGCTCAGCAATAATTCCAACAGATACTTGAGCAATGGAAAAGCTGGCATAAAAAAAGGCAAAGCAGATTACGATAATTCTCATGACTTACGAAGTAAATAATAAAATCTATAACTAAGCACTACAGCAGAAAGTGTAAGCCCTACAGATAGCCCGATCCAAATACCTTCTACGCCATTTGCAAAATGAGAGGTTTCTGTGTTGTTAGCGAGCCAATAACCGAATGGCATAGCAATTACCCAATAGGCAACAAATACAAAAAGACTTGGAAGTTTAACATCTGATATACCTCTCAGCACACCAACAGATACAGCCTGTATACCATCGCCTAGTTGGAATATAGCCGCAAGTATGAGTAGGTTAGATCCTAACATAATAACTCTACTATCCTCAGAAAACATGGCAGCTAGAGGTCTATTGAATAATAAGAACAAAATAGCGAAAAAAGCCATAACTACCAGTCCGAGAATATGGCTGTTGATCCCGTATTTTTTAACATTGTTCATATTGTCATTGCCGTGAGCTTTTGCAACACAGATACTACTACCTGCAGATATCCCCCCGGCAAACATATAGGTAAGTGAAGCCAAGGTAATGGCTAAATTGTGTGCAGCAAGTTCTTGAGCTCCTAACCAACCTGCCATTATAGCTGCTCCTGCAAATGCAGCTATTTCAAAGAAATATTGAAGACCAGTAGGAAAACCAAGTGCGATTATTTTTTTGTAAAAGTAGATTCTAGATTTTTTGAAAAAACTCTTGAAAAAGGTGGATGAATCTATAGGGATTTTCTTAGAAATGAGTAAAACAGCGACCATACTCACCGCCAAGTATATTCTGGAAATTATAGTGGCATATCCAGCTCCATCTAACCCGTATGCTTCGAATCCTAGATTCCCAAAAATCAAAACCCAATTTAGAAAAACATTAATAGCTAATGCAGAAAGTGTAACCACCATTCCCGCCAATGTAAATCCAAATCCATCGCAAATGTTCTTTGCAAAAAAGAAGATCATCATAGGAGTGAGGGACCAAAGCAAAAGCATTAGATAAGATATTGCTAATTCAGACACCCCATTAGTCTGGTCAAATAGCTGAAAATTAAATATTAACCAGTACATTACTAGGCAAGCAATTATGGACAACACAATGGTAGTAAGAAAGCTATCTCGAGCAAGTAAGTAGTAAGAGGATGTTTTATTTTTTCCTTGCAGAATACCTACTATGGTAGCATACGACATGGTGACACCTAATGGGAATATGGCTACAAAAAAATATATGCTATTGCTTACTCCCGCAGCTGCTAGTTCGTCTGTGCCTAGTTTGCCGACCATCAAAGTGTCGAAGAAGCCAGTGAATACCATACCCAGTTGACCAATGATTATTGGCCAACTGATTTTGATTATATCTTTGAGGTATTGGTTCACTTTTTCTAAAAAGAGTGCAAATGAACTTCAATTTATGAGTAAAAAGAAATTAGTTGTTTTGAGCGGGGCTGGGGTCAGTGCTGAGAGTGGTATTGCTACATTCAGAGGGAGTGGTGGGTTTTGGGAAGGTTATGATATTATGAAAGTTGCATCACCTGAAGGATGGGCAAAGGATTTTAAAAATGTTTTAAATTTCTATAATGCAAGGAGGAGAAATATTGCAGGAGTAAAGCCCAATGCCGCACACATCATATTGGCAGAATTAGAAGAGTGGTTTGATGTCGAGGTGATTACACAGAATATAGACAATCTTCACGAGTAAGCAGGAAGTTCTAAAGTGATTCATTTGCATGGTGAGATCACAAAAGCTTGCAGCGTAGAGAGAAAAAATAATGTGAAGGATATTGGGTTTCAAGACATCTTACCGGGTCAGCTATGTAAAGATGGTCATCAGCTCAGACCCTTTATTGTGTGGTTTGGAGAGGATGTCCCATTAATTCCCTTAGCTGCTGAAATAGTCGGCACAGCAGATATAGTGCTTGTTATTGGGACAAGTCTGGAGGTTTATCCAGCAGCTGGACTAGTCAATTT
>ENA-UZXB01007090-UZXB01007090.1-metagenome-genome-assembly--contig:-Day-2-1m-contig-7090_pt1 | contig 11699 bp, 15 predicted proteins | sample MGYA00260339_ERZ794899 | MGnify/ENA metagenome assembly ERZ794899 | reverse complement strand
TCTCTTTTATCAAAGACAACGCTTCCCTAGAAACCATTTGAGCCTCTAAGGTATCTTGGTATTGGTTCTTCCTTTCTTGTGATAACGGGTCAATAGCAGTACATACGGGTCGTAAGTCTCTTTCATTTAATCCATTAACAACTATATCAACAAACTTTGGTATGATTGGAACGGGAGTCCAATCTAGATTTAGGTAAGACAAGTCACCATCAACGGCTATCTCATTTTTATATTTTGCTATGCTTTGTTCTCCTCTTGAGTACCTTCTTAGATTATCAAATTCATTATACCTTGAATAATATCTAGAGTCTGATGCTCCGCCTCTTTTAAACCATTCGTATTGAATGGCTTGACCTACCTGTAATCCATACTCTATAGTATCCTTCTCTTTGTCACCGACTGCCGAGCTAGGAAAGCTTGTGTAAGAAACACTTACCATTGAATCTTCTTTCATATATTTATGTTATGCGTTGACTGTTGTTGCCTGTATTATTATACCGTGCAAAGTTAACACTAATTTTTGAATCTTTCTTTTCAGCTTTATATAGGTGTTTTTGACAGGCAAGTATAGCTAACCCTGATGATATGGAAGCATCAAACCTAGTTCTGTTATTAATATCAAATTCCGCCCAATCAATTAGAGTTCTATTGAAAGGCATCATACCTATGTCTTCTGAATCTCTAAACAAACCTTCGTAATCATAACCCACATATTTCTCTATATAAGCCTCTATTGAGGCTGCGTGTATTTGTTTTACATCTTCACTAGAGTTAGGTATTCCTCCTAATTCTTTTTCAGACTTGGATAACTTTGTGTAATGTTTATCAGGTCTATTCATGCTATATCCTCTGTACCCCCTGTTCTTAAAGTGATACAACAGACGAGGCTTATTGTTCTCTGCTAGTATAGGCATCCCATAAAAGACACAAGCCATAAGAACATCTTCAAAAAATATCTCAGCAGTCTGTGGTCTAGATATATACTCTAAAAAGAATTCATTACTTGGAGCATTGTCCATATTAAACTTAGTCAATCCATGTAAAGAACCCTTGGAACCCCCTCCTCCTACTGTTCCTGATATGTCATAACTATCACAGCCAAATGCACCTAAGTGTTCGTTAACAGGATAGTATATACCATTACGCTTTTCCCTAAGGTTTGTCAATCTTTTTTCAGGAGTCCAACTAATCCTAAATCTTCCTCCTTGCTGAGGTGAGAATATTACCTCCGTATCTTTTATCCCATCCTTCCAAGTGAAGTTTCCTGATGTAACATGATGAGACTCAATGTTACCATCATTATAATCTATCTGTTCATTAATTTTAGTTAGATTAAATAAAGACTGCTTGCTCTCATTTCTAAATGCGTGAGATTCAGTTCTGGGAAACTGTCTGTAAAACTCATTAAGAGCAGAGGCATCTCCTTTAAGTGAGTCAACTTCTCCTTCCCAATACTCAACAGCACCTATGTCAATCATTTCATTATCAACCCCCAACACTGGTTTAGGAGGAGTATTGATAACAGGCATACCATATCTATCTATGAACCCCTCTAAATTAAACTCCATAGGAATGAATATTTTATATAGCCCACTCTTAGTCTGACCGTTACTATTTCTTTTTGTCAGGTCAGAATCAAAGTACATATCCTTAAACTCTTTACCTCCCTTGTTCTGTGCATTGACAGTTGAACCCATCATACACTTGCCTATAATCTTTTTACCTAACCTAAGACAAGTTTTTTGGACACGCCATGATTCTTTTATATCGTTAGGCTTTAAATACTTACCACTCTCATCGTGTACCAAATACTGTAATTTTTCACCATCATAAGAGTTGTTGTCTGTGTTCCTCCAATCTATTGTGGTATCCAAACCTTGTGTGTATTCACCATCATCTTCAATGGTCATATTTTTTTTAGTAATCTTTGCTGCTGGAATCCTGTAAGCTAATTCAGTTTTAGGTTTATCCATACCATCCATGATGGGCTTGAAGAAGAATGGCAGGTTTGTATTCATAGGTACAACCTTATCAGTAAACATCTTCTTAGCATCAGCACCCGTCTTGGATAGGATACCAATCCTAGCGTTCTTTGATATAGTTCCTATATCCACAGCATTTGAAGCAGACATAAAAGAAAATCCTGAACGCCTAATCTTAACGTAGTTCATCCCGTAACTTCTATTGTCAGCCTGACAAGCAGCCCAGTAGATAAATAAAATTCTATTGGCTTCACGGAAGTCTGCATAACCCACATCAATCTTACACCACTGAAGATACATATAGTGTGAGCCTGTAATATAAGTAGGCTTGCCATTGTTAGTGAAGAATACTCCTCTCTCACGCCTATCAAATTCATTCTCCACATAAGGAACCCATAAATCCTTAAAATACTTTGGCTTATCGTTCCACTGAAATATTGTTTTAATTTGGTCTATTGCCTTAGGAGGAGAAGTTCTCTCCCAATATTGCTCACTCTTTTTTTTTGACCTAACAATAATTAACTTGTCCTTAGGATTAAACAGAGGTAACCCAACCCTTAGTCCTTGAATGTTATATATATCACCTACTTGACCTGTTTTAGATATAACAACTAAATCACTCTCTTTATCATACCCATACTTCCATAATCTCTTACCGTTCTTTATGGACAGCTCCCTCTTTGAAAGAAGGTGAGGTTCCGTGGTGTATAACTTATCTAGACTTTGACTCTGCAAATCCTGTTCCTTTAGTTGATATAGCCTTGCCACCATTTTCTTTAATAGCTTCAAGCATATTTTTTTCTTGCTCTATCCTGTTGAGTATTTCAAATGCATCAAATATTGCTAGCTTCTTTGTGGCTGCCGCATTCTTTAACCTGTCAGCAGCAAGAGCTTCTTCTTTTTCAGAAAGAGTTTCCTTGTCACCTGCCTTTTTAATTATACTTTCCTTTGCTACTTTAATTAGTTCCTTAACAGCTTGCTCACCTGCACTAATTATTTCGCCTTTCATTTTCTCAACATCCATAGTATTATATTTTTATTGTAATCATATGGTCATACACCCTGTAATAAATCTCACTATCAATTCTAAACTCGTACTCTGAGTCAGGAGCAAACTTAATCTCATCACCCCTTTTTAAGCCCTGTGAGAGTAGATAGTCATTTGGATGTGTTAACACCCCAGTTAATGGTTCGAGTCCATTAGAGCTGATGTATTTATCTTCTTTCATTTTAATAGGCTTAACGAAGCAGTATCTATCATATGCATACCATTCGTTATTCCTTTTGTACATATAGAACTGGTCAGGGTCAATTAAGAACAGGTCTTCCTTAAGGAAGGACTTACCGCTCTTTCGTCTACCCTTCATGTCATTGTAAAACTTAAATACATTATGGTGAACAAGTAGTGTATCCCCTACCTTTACTCCTGATATATTACCTGTTAACGGCAAAGCCACAACCTCGGCATACCTATTGCTAAAATTATGGTCTTCTTCAGATGTAGATGTAATAACTTCTATTCCGCCTATCTCTTTAGTGTTGTCATACCTGCGTCCGTCCACTGGTTTAACAAGATACTGATGTAATGGTCTCATTAAAATTCTATATTATATTCTACACTAACAGGCATTGAAGGTGTAAAACTTTTCCATAGGAATATACAACCATCGCTGTTGTCTTCTATGTAAATTTTATAAACACCTGCGTCCTGTTCAAACACAACAAGGTGAATTGTGTGTGAGCCATGAAGGATATCCTGACCTACAACATAATGCATTGCTGTCTTATAATCCACACCAACGGCTATCTTCCTTATATCGTGCATTTTTATTATATTTATTTTTTTATCTTCTCAAATGAACGTCCTCCAAAGTACGCTCCTATAACTGTTATTAACACTAACTGTAATAAGTCTACCCACTTATCCTGAACGGTAAATCCTATCCGCCCCGCATCTATAAAGACAAGCAGTACTGTGGATGTCACTAAAAATATTAAGACCATAGGTCTTACGTTCTTAGACAACCAAGAATCACTTTTCATATCTGCCTTCCAACGCTGAGTTATACCCTTTTCAAGCTCGACCTCCGAACTAACAATTAAGTCTTTCATCTTAATCTTTAATTCTTCCTTCTCTTCCTTAGTGGTTATAACCTCATCAATTATATCCGTAGCGTTACCAAGAAGACCTCCTATAATTTGTGTTATCCAACCTGCCATATCAAACCATATTCTTTTGTAGCATCAAAACTTGGACATTCTTTGTCCGAAAAATCCCTATGTCCGTGTATGGATGCCTGTGGAAATATATTTTTTAAAACCTCTAAGAGTAAAAGGATAAACTCCTTCTGTTCTTCTGTTCTGTTATCTTCAGGATTCATATCCTCATCACACCCCCCTGCATAGCATATCCCTATGCTATCAGAGTTATGACCTGAGCAATGTGCTCCTTGTGTCTCTAATGGTCTGCCTATCTCTATCTGACCATCTCTTTTTATAAAGTAATGATAGCCAATGCCTGACCAACCTCTTTCTAAATGCCATTCATTTACCATCGCAGCATCTACATACATATTGGGAGGCGTATCAGCACAATGGATTATTATTTCATTTATCTTTCTCATTTGTTTTGGTTATCTTTATCATTAAGTATGCCATAGTTAACAAACCTACTAGGATACCGATAATACCGTTTGCTACCTCCATCTGCTCTGTGACCGATATGCTCATCAGTTTAAAGTTGGCAAATGAAACTATACTACCTCCTAAAGTTGTTAATATTGTCCTAAGATTTTCCATTACACCCACTCGTTATACCAATGTTTATTTTCTATTATATAATCTTCAACAGGCAAATCATAATCGCTTACAATGTCAACTGCCCAATCTGTATAGAATCCACCCTCTTTAATTATATTACCCTCTTCATCGTATTCTGGTGGATATGGCACATGACCAACCTCTCTGATAGTTATGCTTCCATCTGCAATTTGAGCAGTATATATTGAGCCACTTGGGTAGTTACCATCTTCGTCAGGCATAACAAATTTTTTTCTCAAAGTATCCCACTTTGATTTGGTTTCTAAACTTAATCTATATATCATTTTTTTATGTTGTTAATGTTACCATTTCTTCATCACTCATATAAGGTAGCACTTCTAATGCTTTTGTTTTTCCGTAGAAATGAGCAATATCATCTCCCCTATCAAATGATACCTCTGTTAACGCACCTGATGGGAACACATCTCCACTTGTAGTAGTATCCCTTTCCGAACCATTAACCCATAGACTAAATTCACTTTGCGCATAACGAATTGCCACCTTGTGAAATCCCGTTATGTCAGAAGGTGCATAGCTTAATAAACCCGAAGCAACAGAGTTAACAATGACTCTTGCCCTTAAATCTTCTGCATCGGTTATCCGTATCTCAATCCTATTAGCTGCCGTTCCATCATTTATTGTTATATATTTATTTACATCATCATCACCGTTAGCAGCAATCTCTGCATATAAAACTCCACTTGCATTATAATCTTTAAAGTCCTGTGCTGTTCCACTACCAGTACAAGAATCCGCTACTCTTGAAGTAGTTGAGCCTTCTGTTGTAGGTAGCATTAACGATGTCGCTGATGATTGTTCTTCAAGTTGTGCGTATGCTATGTAGATACCACTTGTTCCATCGCCTTGATATGATGTATTATTATTTTCGTCTAATATATTTAATAATAATGGTCTTGAGCCTGTATCATCCAGTGTAAATGTAACAGAACACCTGTACCAACCATTCACTAATGTTGTTATGGATGCAGATGTCAATAGTGTGCCACTTTCAGATATTATACTCCCATTTGATAAATCAAATATAGCTGCTACCCTTCCTGATGTTCTCCAAGATAATTGGATTCTATCCCTTTCACCTTTTTTTGCAAATATTGCGTATGTATGTTCTGTTGCTGAAGATGATAAACTAACGGAAATACGATGCGTACCACTACTCGTATCCTCAACAAGTTTGAATGCTTCTTTTTCTAAATTTCCACTTCCATCAACTTTAGGTGCTTCAAAGCCTTGTACTTCTTGAACAGTAAAGGTTGTTATTGTACTTAATCCTGTTCCCGTTGTTAAAACTCTTAATCCCTCATCTATGGATTGAAAATATATAGTTTCTGAAAAATTACCAGATGCTGAAACTATTCCGTAAGTAGTTGAGTTCGCCCAGTTTTTAATGTTTAATCCACTAGCATTGGATGAACCACTAATAGTTAACTTGTATGTTTTTAGTTCCTCTAAACCTAAAAGTTCTTTACGAATACCTGTCCCACCTGATGTTGTAGTAAATGATGATGAGTCATTTATCGTGACTCCGTTACCTGACGTAACCCATCCACTCGTAAAATCAAATCCGCTTAATAAGTCACTACCAGCAGTACTTGGGTCTGCTTCAATACTCGAACCTGATTTAGTCCAGTAGTCATTACCAAATGATATTGGATATGTAACTAAGTTAGTTGAAGCTGGTTCTGTTAGTAAATATGGGTCTAAACCATTGTCATATTCATAAGATGGAGTATCAGACATTACGTAGTTTAGTAGTCCATCACGACTAACTGCATACTTACTTGAGCTTCTATCAACGTCAAATCTACCATAGTCATTAGCTGGTATCAAAGAGTCCATATAGTTAGCTCTACTAACGAAAGGTGCAGTCATTAATACTGTATCACCTAAGATTCCATCATCAGCAAGTTCTGCTATACTACTAGCGGCTGTATTTATAATGCTATTCCCATCGTTAATCTCATTACCTCTTGACTTAACTATAGACATACCAGCAGACAAGCCTTGAAGACTTACTGGTTCAGAACCGTTTACCGTTATAGAGTCTGCCTCAAAGCTATCAGCAGTTAGATTGCCAATAAAACCGTCTACAGCTTCAATTTCATATGTAGTCAGGTCTGTATATGTAGCATATGAACCATCGTAAGAAAAGTTAACTAAGGTTACCCAAGCTGAATTGTAGTATGCTTGTAAGTCTAAACCACTACCGTTGTCATTTATTCTAACAGAAGTAGCATCTACAATGCTATCAGCATCTATTAAAACATCTTTAGAGTAAACACCGTCAACTCCTTTTAATATACAAACACTACCCTCTTCTACTACTATTGGAGTAGATGTATCATCTAAAAAGTTTGTGTAAGTGCCACCACCATTAGTAATATACATTCTTGTATTATCGTCTGTTGATGGAGATGTGCTTGTGGTTGCAAGACCCATATAAGCGTAGTCCTGACCAAATGTACTAACGATAGATTGAAGAACTGGATTATGCTCTTCCTCAGGTCTAATACCAGTAGGTAGTCCTGATTTAATCTTATCATTAATTAATGTTTTTAATGTTTCAAAAGCCATAGTTAGTCTTTTTAATTTTGTTTATAATTATTATAGGTTAATAAGGATGGCTACTGACAACGCAACAGAAATTGTTAGTTGTATTACAACCAGTAAGTGAATCATACTGTCGTTATTAGATAAAAATTCTTTTATTCGTTTCATACCCTCTTATTTAAATAGTTTAAAGTTAATTCTCCAATACACTCCAACTGAAAAGTCTTTTCTTATAACATCATACGCAGTCACTAGTAAAAGGTCTGGGTTGTATAGAACACCAAGTTGAACGTTAAGTCCTAAGCTCTGTTCGTTACCAGCTACTCCTACACCCCCAAAAAAACTTCTCTTAAACTTTTTTTCCTTGTACTTTGTAACCTTAGTTACTCTTGGGTACAGCTTCATAGATGTTATAGCTCTTTTCTGTATCCTATTCATACTTATAGAGTCTTCAATTACTATAAAGCCGTTAGTATCATTAAGTATTGTGTCAACAGCGTAAACTGATGAGTAGTACCCCATAATTACTGCTTGTGTATCTATTACTGATGGTAATAAAACTGTATCAATCCTATAATGGTATAAGTGTATTGTGTCGTTATTATATATATATTGAGCAGGAGTATAGACTGTATCTCTATATGTTATGTTTCTGTATATAACTGTTGTGTCAGATGTTTCCTTATATTCATTGCTTTTTTTACCAATGGTATAGCTATATATAGATATGCCAATCATAAGCATTACTACAAGAAAACAAAGTGCATTGTTAATTATATCCTTAACCTTTTTCATCCTTACCCCTATTTCTTTTTCTAATCATATCTTCTACTTGCTTCCCAACTATCATAGCTGATGCTGCTGGTACTGCTATAGAAAATGGTGTTACACTACCTAGTTCTAGGGTTAACCATACGCTAATCCCTAAAACCACTAGTGCTATTATCTTGCTATATGTTAGTCTGATTCTTACTGAGAACTCCATATTACTTGTTTATTTTTGCCTCCAACAAAAGTATTCTATTACTATTGCTTATGCTCCTATCGTGATTAGGTATTACAGTGTTTTCATAAATAAATGTGTTGAACTTTTCAATATCATCCAGCCTTGCTTTCTCCTCTATATAAAGCCCACTTCGTGTTTTTTCTGACTCATTAAATGCGTCAACAAGGTTATTAAATTTATCAACCGTACTGTATGTAAAAAACAATAAAACGCCAAGTAAACCAGATATTATAGATAACAGTAAATCTGAAAAACTAATCTTGTTATTGTTCATAGTTTTATGTTAAAAAAATGGCGACAACAACTGAATGCCATCGCCATCGTGTAAAACAAAAAGAAAGAAAGTTTCTTACGCTAGTGAACCAACAACGCTTGTCCAAGCAGTTGAGTCAACTGAGTATGATAAGTGGTCTTCTTCACCAGTAAAAGTAACTTGGTACATATTCTTTTCAGAACGACCAGTTCCACTTTGACCAGAAACCAATGAGCAATATGCTCCAAAGTCTACACCTATTGCGTGGTAAGTACCAGCAGCAGTTTCAACCCATACTATTAATTCTATTCCAGCTACAGAGATTTGGTCTAACTCAGCACGTTTAGCAGCAGTCATTTTTGGAAATTCAACTACTACAGTAGGTACTACGTTTACAACTCCGTTAGCTTCAACAGTTTTCTCTTCACTAAATGCAGAGAATCCGTCTTTGTTATTAAACTCTAGTTCAACAGTATCTCCTGAGGCGATAGTTGCAGCAGTTATTTCTCCTGATGTCTCGGTAAGAGCAGCGTCAGCAGAAAGTGTGTAAAGAACTCTTTTAAGTCCACCTACAGCGATATCGTCACAAGAATAACTAATTCCACCTAAAGTTAATGATGGTGTACATCCCATAATTTTATATTATTTAATAAGTTATCAAAAGGAGGGGAACTTAATCCCCTCCATATATTGTCTAGTTTAATTTACTATGATAAGTCAGCAGCAAATACGATATCTCCACCTTTAAGGTAAGAAAATCCTATTGTGAATTGACCCCAAATATAGTCAGAAGAAACTTTTGCTTCGTACTCAGCGTTAATAGCATTTGTATCAGCATAGTCATCAACAACCATTACTAAGTTACTTGGGTTAGTCAAGATGATTTCACCATCAGCCATAGTATTGAAAAGAATGATATCCATTCCTAAGAAAGGCATAATTTTACCCTCAGCATAACCGTCATATACAGTAGTATAAGCAGCAGCAATTGCAAGTTGGTAAGATTGAACCATATTAGCATTCATAAGGAAAGCTGGTTTGAACTCTCTATCAGCACCACCAAACAATTGGTTAAGTAGGTCGTTAGAAAGAAGTTGGTAAGCACCCTTCATTTTGTCAAGGATGTTAGTTTCGTCTATAGCAGCAGTACCCATATCATAGTCGATAACAGCAGCGTCACCTACTAATTCAGTACGGATTTCAGAAGCAGCCAAAGTTACAACTTTCTCTGAACTCAATTTAGCGAAGTAGTCATAAGTCCACTCACCGAATTGTGCGTCCATAGTTTCAGCGTTGTTAGCTCCTTGTTTAAGCATTTTTGAACGATAAGAAGTTTGAAGTGCAGTTTTGCAATTTTGGTATGCCCATTTCCAGTTGGTAACAGTCATTTCTTTTTCGTCAATAGCGTTAGTTGATTGTGGGTCAAAAACACAAAGGTCGCTTCCCCAGTTCAAGTCACCTGAGAAAATAGGTACTTGTACTTTACTTTTCACATTGTCAATTAATGTAAATAGATTTAATACATCAGCATTTTTTACTGCTGCGTCAATAAATCTGTCAGGAGTTCTATTACCCCAGTCTAATGATGCAATTGTTATTCCAGTTGCCATAATTTTAAATTTTTAAAAAGTTTATTTTCCCCAGTCAGAAATAGCTCTGTAATTCTCAACTGAGAACTCGTTTACTACAGCTTCATCGGTAACCGCATCACTCATTATTTCAGCTTCAGCAGTTTGTTGTTTTAATTCTAGTTTAATTTCCTCAATGTTTGCAGATAACTCTTCTACTGCTTCAGTAGGCTCTGCTGGTTTCATACTCTCAAAGTAGTTGTTTACAACTGCTGTAAGAGAATCAACCTTTTCGTTTAGAGATTCAATTGAATTGAAAAGATTATTATCAACTGGCTCAGAAATAGGAGCTTCATCAGACTTAGCTTCAACAGCTACATCTTCTTCAACAACTTCTTCTACCACCTCTTCTTCAACTTCTTCAGTAGCAGCCTCAAGAGCTACTTCTTCTTTAGTTTCAGCTTCAGCCTCAGCAACAACCTCAGTTACGTTAGTTATACTTCCGTCTTTAACGGTACAGTTACAACCATCGTGAGTGAACTCGCCTGACCAGAACTCATTGCCTGATACAACCACTTCACCCTCTGCTAGAGTGTTAAATAATAATGTTTCCTCACCAACTACTATCTCGTTTTTTAAGATTCTTGATAAGTCCATATTTTTATTTAATTTTGTTTCTATAATGGAGGCATCAAGTTCAATTGAGAAGCCATTTAATTTGCTCTCCTTGATATTCTCCCATAACAATTCACTTTCTATTTTAACCTTCATAAATAATGTTCCAATTGGCTCATTAATTCCAAAGGCATTTGATTTATCTTCGTCTGTTTCTTTAATCCAAGACTCAAGAAACTTAACTGTGTTACCAGCTTCCATTTCGTGTCCAATAGTAAATACTTTATTAAATCCCTCTTCGTGCATCTTAGCATTTAACTGCTGAATTACTTCAGATGTAAATTTAACGTAGTATTCATTACCATAACCATCTTTACGATAGATTAACTTGTCTGGTACTAATACAGCTCCTAGTACTTCCCTTTTCTCTTCGTTAGAAAATCTGAATGTAGCTTTATCCTTATTAAAGAATATAAAGTCAGATTCAATCGCTGGGTAATCTACTATACTAGTTGCCATAATACCCTGACTAAAGTCATCTAGCGTTATGTCATAAATAGGTAAATTCATAATATGTTAATTGTTTAATACTGTTTTATAGAACTACATTAAAATTACAACTACTGTTCTTATACGCAATAATGTGTTGTTCTATTAGTCTATAAAATAACTTTATGTATACATATATAGTTCCACCTTAGTGGAAATTTTCATAAGTCATTAATATAAAAGGTGTTAAAAGTAGGTTTATAGCTACCCTAACAGTATAATGTCTATTGATATTGTATTTTTTCTCTTGTCATACTTAATTGATGGCTTGTCTATATTTATCATTCTTACTACAGGACTACAACTACCACCACCAAACTGCTTATAATAATTATAGT